>OGCP01000663.1_pt1 | contig 13441 bp, 10 predicted proteins | sample 1570191 | NCBI WGS metagenome assembly OGCP01 (sample SAMEA2582180, study PRJEB24529) | metagenome | biome: Human gut stool | place: China | collected 2011
AGTATGGTAGTGCGGGTCACATACTGAAAACGCCTCGTAGCGTAAGTACGCAAATTTGGGTGGGCGGAAAGCCTGCTGATGGCGGTGGCGATAGCGAGAGCCCGGATGAGATCTGACATATTTGGTAAATCGCTATTACCAGTACAGGTAAATCACTATTACCTGTACTGGTAAACCTCCTTTACCTGATAAGGTAACAGAGATTTCTCGGTTGAGTATGCTTTGGAAATAGCTTGTACATTGGTGAGATCACGGTGTGATCTGATAATGGGTGTAGGAATTATGTGAATAAAGTTCCTAATAACATTACATTGGACACAGATAATGTTAAAATCAAAATTGATTGTTAATATGACTAGGTTTAGGGTACTGCAAAGAGCCTCCCCTAGAGTGTACGCCTTGTATTGAGTTTGCATAATATTTAAATGATTTATTAATAGAGAGATGAGAGAACGTATTGTTGCCTTCGACTATTTAAGGGCTCTTGCTATTACCGGTATATTGCTATGCCATTTTTGTCATAATTATAATTCAATTTCATTTTTAGGACATTATTTCGGAGGTGTCTTTGTAACATTGTTTATCGCAATGTCTGGTATGCTATTTGGTATTGTATGGAATAATAATAGCCGGATGGAATATGATATGTCTTTTCTGAAACAAAGATTTTTTAAACTTTCAGTTACATATTATCCATTTCTGATTTTAATGTTTGCATTCCTTTATTTTGTGGATGATTATCATTTCAATGTAAAAAATCTGTTCCTAATAAATATGTTTCATTTTTGTTTTTTATTAGTTTTGAGATATATTTGATGTTTGAGCTTGTTAGTGAAGGACGTTATTCCTTAATGCGTATTATAGATAATCCTTTTTTTGCTTTTGTAGTGTATGTGATTTCTAGTGTATTATTGGGTTGTATATTGCATTTTATTGTAAAATACATAAAAAATATACTTGTGAAATTATTAGATAGGCAAAATTTATTGACTTATATAAAATGTGGGTATAAAATATCCCTAATTTAATTAATCGATGGGATCCATTATAGTAAACACCAAAGAAAGAGTGTTATGCCAAGGGGTCAGCGTATTTACCGGTTGTCAGCTGTGTTGTAAGAACATTTTACAGCAAAGCAGACATTTATGGCTGGTATTGCAGAAGCTCCTGACAGGAAGGGGAGTAGACTGTCGAATACGAAAGGAAGTATAAAGTTATGGCAAAGAAAGATATTGATTGGTCTAATTTAGGATTTGGCTATGTAAAGACTGATAAGAGATTCGTAGCTAATTATAAGGATGGAGCATGGGATGACGGCGTTATCACAGATGATGACAAAGTCGTTATCAGCGAATGCGCTGGTGTATTACAGTATTCACAGTCATGTTTTGAAGGTATGAAGGCATACACAACAGAGAATGGTCACACAGTTATTTTCAGACCAGATATGAACGCAAGCAGAATGGCAGATTCCTGTAGAAGACTTGAGATGCCTGTATTCCCAGAAGATAAGTTCGTAGAAGCTATTGCTGAAACAGTAAGAGCTAATGAGGACTGGGTACCACCTTATGGTTCAGGTGCATCACTTTATATCCGTCCATATATGTTCGGAAGCAATCCAGTTATAGGTGTTAAACCTGCTGATGAATATCAGTTCAGAGTATTTACAACACCTGTTGGACCATACTTTAAGGGCGGTGCTAAGCCACTTACAATTAAGGTTTCAGATTTTGATAGAGCAGCACCACACGGAACAGGTCATATCAAGGCTGGTCTTAACTATGCAATGAGCCTTCACGCAATCGTTACAGCTCACGCAGAAGGATATGCTGAGAATATGTATCTTGACCCAGCTACAAGAACTAAGGTTGAAGAGACAGGTGGAGCTAACTTCCTCTTTGTTACTAAGGACGGTAAGGTTGTAACACCTAAGTCAGATAGTATCTTACCATCTATTACAAGACGTTCATTAGTACACGTTGCTAAGGAATACCTTGGACTTGAAGTTGAAGAAAGAGAAGTTTTCTTTGATGAAGTTAAGGACTTTGCTGAATGTGGTCTTTGCGGTACAGCAGCAGTTATCTCTCCTGTAGGAAAGATAGTTGATCACGGCAAGGAAATCTGCTTACCAAGTGGTATGGACGAGATGGGACCTGTAACTAAGAAGTTATACGAAACACTCACAGGTATCCAGATGGGCAGAATCGAAGCTCCTAAGGGTTGGATTTACACAGTAGATTAATATAACAGATTATATTAAAGTATTAAGAAATTATTTTATTCGGTCAGAATGTACAATATGCGTTCTGACCGAATTTGTTGGTTATGGAGTAATGATTTATGTTGTTTAGTGGTAAAGATTTAAGAAAATTGATAGTACCCCTTATGTTTGAACAGCTGCTTGCTGTTCTTGTAGGACTTGTGGATACACTTATGGTATCACAGTCAGGAGAAGCGGCAGTTGCAGGAGTTGCACTTGTTGATAATATCAACAGGCTTATCATACAGGTTATGGCAGCACTTGCGACAGGTGGCGCTGTTGTCTGCAGTCAGTATATAGGTAAAGGCAGGGATGATGAATCAAGAAAGTCAGGAGCACAGCTTGAGACCGTTTTGTTAATATTTTCAGTTATAATGACTGCATTTTCAGTTTCATTTACAAGACCATTACTTAAGGTGATATTCGGGACTGTTGAAGATTCGGTTATGGATTGTGCTGTGTTATATTTTGTTATAACAGCCCTTTCATATCCTTTCCTTGGAATGTACAATGCAGGAGCTGCAATATTCAGAAGTGTAGGCAACAGTAAGGTAAGTATGAATATAAGCATACTTATGAACGTGATTAATGTAGCTGGAAATGCGTTGTTTGTATTCGTATTTAAGTGGAGCGTAGCTGGTGTTGCACTGTCAACAGCACTTAGCCGTGTTGCAGCTGGAATAGTTATGACAGTACTTGTATGCGGAAAGACTAATCCGATAAGAATAGATCATATAAAATATTTTGTTCCAGACTGGATATATATAAAGAAGATTCTGACAATAGGTATTCCATCAGGCATAGAAAATGGTATGTTCCAGATAGGAAAGCTTATGGTTGTAAGTATGGTTGCAACATTTGGAACAGCATCTACAGCCGCTAATTCGGTTGGCTATACAGTTATCGATTTTGCAAATATTCCGGCTTCATCTATGGGACTTGCGCTTATCACAGTTGTTGGACAGTGCATAGGTGCAGGGGAAAAAGAGCAGGCAAAAATGTATACTAAAAAGGTACTTAAATATGCGTATTTCGGCGACTGGATATGTAATATTCCATTATTCTTCTTAGCACCATTTATTGCTTCGTGGTTTAACTTATCAGGTGAGGCAACACAGATTACAGTAATGATTTTAAGGTGCTTTAATGTGGTTTCATTATTTATATGGCCGCTTTCATTTACATTATCCAACCCATTAAGAGCGGCGGGAGATGTAAAATTTACAATGACAGCAAGTATTATCTCGATGTGGCTGTTCAGGGTCGGAAGCAGCTACGTCCTTGGCGTAATGCTTGGAGTTCGTGGCGTATGGATAGGAATGTTCATTGACTGGGCAGCAAGGTCAGTATGCTTTGTTGTAAGGTTTGTTAGTGGAAGATGGCTTAAGAGAGGGTCACTGGCATAATTATGTAATTAATAAAGAGAGGTATTATCGGGCCTATGGTATGGGCTTTCTTGACTGGCCAGGTGTGCACGGAAGGAAAGTCCATTTGAGTGGTCTGGCAATGCCTTTTTGTTTTCTAAATATTCTATTGCAATACATAGTGATATGTGGTATTCTATTTATATAGTATCTAATCTAAATATAATAATATTTGATAGTAATATGTGGCAACCATATCGGAACTATATATGAAATCTAATGGCAATTCGCCAATATAATTCCAATATTTAAAATTTTAGTGCGAATAACTGACTATGGTGGATAAATGATAACCAATGAAAAGGAGGTTTAATGAAGTATCAGAGAGTAACCACACATCTTGCAGAAACAATGTCAAAGCTTGATGTAGATAAAGCAATGAGAGACGACTATGCTAAATGTATATTGGCAGACCCACAGATATTAGCCGATATAGTAAAAGTAATAGTGCCAGAATTCAGGGAATACAGCATAAAAGACATAATTCCCTGCATAGGAGAGACAATAGTATCACTTACAGTTCCGGAAAAGCTGTGCATTAAAATTGAAAGTGATGGAACAGAGGATATAGATTATAGAAGATGGAAAAATTATTTACGATATAAGATTTCCATTGTATTATAATAATAGAACAATTAAAATACTTGTAAATGTAGAGGCACAGAAAAGCATTTCATATACAAAGCTGGGTTATCATATTGAATCAAGAATGGTGTATTATATGGCAAGACTAGTGTCTTCACAGAAAAATGTAGAATTCATAAAATCAAACTATGATGACATCAAAGATGTATACAGCATATGGATATGCATGGATACAGAAGCCGATGAAGACTCTATAATAGAACTAGGCTTGCAGCAAAGAGTAATCTATGGCAATACAAGCTGGCTTCCACAGCGAAGCATAATGAATGGAGCGGTTATAAGAATAAGAAGCAGGGCAGATGTCGAAGAATCAAAAAATAAGCTTATAGCAATGCTGGAAGTATTATTTTCTTGCAGGGCAAGACAGGATAAGATGAACCGGTTAGAAGAATACGGACTTGAGATGACAACAGAATTAGAAGGGTGTGTGAATGATATGTGTAATATAAGTGATTTGCTGGTAGAAGAAAGCGAGGAACGAGGAGAGAAACAGGCGCGTCTTGACAGCATAAGAACATTAATGAGAAAGTTAAATCAGACAGCAGAAGAGGCAATGGATACGCTGGATATAGAGGAAAAAGATAGGGAGACGTATAGAAAGCTGCTATAAAAGTGGGTATAGAAAAGTTGGCTGACAGACAGTAAGAGGGTTGTTGTTGCGGCAATCCTCTTACTGTTATTATGGATTAAATACCATCTTCATCTTCAGCATCATAATCTCTGCCGTTAGGGAAAAGTAAGGAATCATCGGAAAGTTCTTTTTCATTTCATCGTAATCCTCTTTGACGGCTTTATATGGGGAATCTAAATCTGTATCATAACTCCAGCCAGCTTCCTCCATTTCATCTAACATCTCTTTTTTTGTCATAAAATTTTGTTACCTCCTGCCTGTTTATTATAGATAATTATAGTTTTTATATTGCATATAATCAAGTTAAAATAATAATGGTATTTATTCAGAAATATAAAATACATATAAAGTATATGCAAGGAACAACAAACAATATTTTTAGCTCGGCTGTACCGGTATACAATTAAAATTTAAGAGGTTTTTCATACTATTTTCATTACTTTTGTACAAATTATCTAAAATAAAACTGTATATACCGCTGAAAATATAAAAAATACCCAATGGGCATCTTGACCCACCAAGTTGATTGTGCTAATATTAACTCAACTTTTGAGGTATTGGATAAAGGTTTAGTGCATAGTGACTAATATAGTGAATGAAAGCTGTATTCTATATTACTATGTGCAAGCCTTTTTCGTATCTGATTAAAAGGGCGTATTAATGAAGAAGGAGGAATCCTAGTTATGAGGATTAAAAAAGAAGTTAGGAAGATTGTCGCTTCTATATTAGCTTTCTTAATGGTTGTAAGCCTTATTCCAGTTAATAGTCTTATGACAAAAGCTAGTGCAGCTTCAAAAACTACTTTTGAAGGTGGAAAGACAGTTGAAGACGGAACTTGGGAAGGATGGACCTGGAATGTATTTGGCAGCAGTACAGATGTGACAAAGGCATCTGCTACAGATACAGGAAATGGAGGAGTTACATTAGAAGTAACAGGTGATAAGGGTAAGATTAATGGTTCAGCAAGTGATCAGGGATTAAATACATTCTTGTATGAACTTGATAAATCTTATGATTTTACAATCACAGCACAGGCTAAGATTGATACATTAGCAACAAATGAACAGGCAGCATTTGGCTTAACAATCAGAGATAATGTGGGAACACATGGAAATACAACAAAGTTAACTGCAGATAAGAATAATTTTGCATTTGTTGGTGGCTATGGTAATAAGGATAATAATGCAGATGAAACAACTAATCATGGTAATGCTGGTTACAAGACAACAAAGTTAAAACATACAAGATTAGGTAAATCACCAGCAGTAGGTGGAACATATGACCTCGCTATTCAGAAGATTGGTGACAGCGTTAAGCTTTATTTTGATGGCGAAGTTGCTGCAGAGTGTTCAGCAGCAGATTTAATTACAGATGATACAATGTATGTTGGATTATTCGCAGCAAGAAATGCTAAGATTACATTTAACAATGTTAAGTTAGCTTATACACAGGACAGTTCGTCAGTAAAGGTAACTAATGTTACAGCACCTAAGAAGACAACATACTGTGCAGGTAATACATATGAAGATGTTGATTTGACAGGCTTTAAGGCTACGGTATCAGTTGATGGAAAAGAAAGAGAAATCACAGCAGCAGATTGTGTTGTTGATATGAGCAGTAAACCATTTTCAGAAGTTACAGAAGCTGGAAAGCTTAATCTTTTATATCTTGGACAGGTAATAGAAGTGCCAATAACAGTTATCAAAGAAGTAGTATCTGATATGTATATTGAATATATGCCAGTTAAGACAGATTATATGGTAACTGATACAGCTCTTGATTTTACTGGTTTAGTAGGTAAGGTTGTATACAATAGTGGTAGAACATTTGATTTAAAGACACTTATTGATAATAAAGATGCTAACACAACAGTCAGTGATGTTGATTTTACAACTGCTGGTGATAAGGAAGTGACAATAAGCCATACATATGGTGATGTTACAAAGGATGTTATTATTCCTATAAGCATTTCAGATGCAACAGTTAAGAATATTACGATAACTAACCCTAATACAACAAGATTCTATACAGATTCTAAGTATGATGAGAATGATTATGTAGAAGGCCTTACAATAACAGCAGATTATTCAGATGGCTCATCTAAGGTTATTCAGGGTACAGATGCAGTTAAGGGCTATGTTAGGGCTGAATCAACAGAACTTGATACAACTAAGGCTGGCAAGTATGTATATGTAGTAGAGTACAATGGTGCTAAGGCTACATATGAGCTTGAAGTTGTTGAACCTACAGTTAAGTCACTTGAGGTAACAACATATCCAACAACTACAACTTATGTTAAGGGAACTGATTTCAGTGCAGATGGTCTTGAAGTAGCCGCAGTATACGATAGTGGAAGAGAAGATAAAGTTGATGCAGCTAATGTTAAGGTTGATTCATCAGCATACAAGAAAGATGAAGCCGGAACATATGATATTAAGATATCAGCTACAGTAGATGGTAAAGCACTTGAAACAATTATTCAGGTTGTAGTAAGAGATAAGAAAGAATTTAAGTTTGAAGATTTAACTTGGAATTCTATTATATTTGGACAGTCAATATCTAAGTCTAAGATGAGTATTGATACTTCTAAAGAAGGTTCAGTAGTTATCGAAGCTAAAGAAGGTGCTGGTAAGTGTACAGATGATGGACAGGATGGTATAGCATATTACTATACTACATTAGATGCTAAGAAGGATAACTTTGATATAACAGCCAATGTTACGGTTAATTACTTTATTACAAAGTCAGCTCCTGATGCTCAGGAAGGCTTTGGTATCATGGTAAGAGATTCTAATGGTACAGATGGTGACTCATCAATCTACTACTCTAATTCAATTGCAGTTGGTGGATATTATGGTCAGGTAAATGTATTCGGTAGATATGGTGTTACAGATGGAGATGCATCTAACAGACATAATATTACAAGATATGGTAAGTATAATAAAGCATTAACATATCAGATTAAAGAGGATAAGCCTCAGACTTACGAATTAAGATTAAAGAAAGATAATTCAGGTATATATGCCTGGATGAAAGATACAGCAACAGGTGAATATGTTAAGGGTGCAGATGTTACAAGCGCAGTAACAGGTGAGACTAATCCTGGTGGAGAATTAGAAAATATTTTCTATTACTTACCAGCAGATACATTCTCAACAATTGATGAAGAAAATATGTACCTTGGTTTCTTTGCAGCAAGAGGGGCTAAGATTACAGTTGATACATCATCAGTAGTTGTCAATGTAACAGACAGAGCAGCAGATGCTCCACAGACATTTGACAAGGTCGCTGCTACAGTACCAGCTGTATCACAGACAACACTTAGTCAGACTTCATCAGAAAGCTATACATATGGTGTATCTGTTAATACTAAGGGACTTCTTACAATTAAGCAGAATGGCAAGACAATTGAAAGCCAGAAGTTAGTAGAAAAAGGAACATATACATTTGATACAACATTAATTGTTGGTGATAACAGATTCCAGGCATACTTTGAACCAGATGCAACACAGAATATAACATCATCAGCTCCAGTTGTAATGAATGCAACAGTTAATCGTAGAATAATTGCTCCAGTTAAGGAAGCTATATATTGTTCTCCAACAGGTACTTCATCAGCAGCAGGTACTAAGGAAGATCCATTAGATGTTCAGACAGCATTAACATATTGTCAGGCTGGTCAGGCTGTATATGCATTAGGTGGTACTTATAATCTTAAGAAGACTACAGGTATATGGCATGGTAATGATGGTACTGGTGAAGATGGAATGAAATATTTCATGGCAGCACCAGATAATACAGAAGATGTAGTATTTGATTTTGGTGGAAGCTTTACAGATAGCAAGTTCGTATCTAATACATTTGATTTATCAGGTGATTACTGGTATGTAGCTAATATGAAGTTTGCTAATGGTGGTGGCGTTACACTTGGTGGAAGCCATAACATTCTTGAAGGCTGCGATTTCTATGGCCACTCTAATTCAGGACTTTCAGTATCAAGAACAGATGGTTCTAACAATAAGGCAGACTGGCCTTCATACAATCAGATAATTAATTGTAACGCATATAACAATAGCGATAAGTCACAGAATAATGCAGATGGTTTTGCTGCTAAGCTTACTTGTGGTGAAGGCAATGTATTTAAGGGTTGTATAGCAGCATACAATGCTGATGATGGATGGGATCTATTCTCTAAGGGTTCAACAGGAGCTATTGGAGCGGTAGAAATCTATGACAGCGTATGCTACGGTAATGGTATGTTATATTACAATGGTGCATTACATGACTCAAAGGGTGATGGTAATGGATTTAAGATGGGTGGTTCTGGTATAGCAGTTAATCACAAGATATATAACAGCTACTCATTTGGTAATACAGCTAATGGATTTACTAATAACTCAGATCCAATGGGAACTTATGTTAACTTAGTAGGTTATAATAATGGTGGTTCTAACTTAGAATTACATGTATATACAGGTGTTGAACCTCAGTTTACAGTAGAGAATGTTAAGTCTTATTCAGACGATACATACAAGGAAATTGTAGATGCAGAAGGTAAGGCATTACTTAATAAGACAGATAAGGAAGCAAAGGAAGATGTAATCAGCCGTTACTATTCACTCGAAAGTTTCTTTATTAACAAGAATGGCGAGTCAGTTAATAGTGAAGGTGCAAAGCTTACAGCAGAAGATTTCAAGAATCTTAGTGATTTCAAGAATATCGTTACTGGTGGTATTGATACAATGCCAGAAGGAAAAGGTGGTAAGGTTGTGTTAGGCGACTTCCTTCAGCTTGTAGAGGACAGACCAGAAGAGCATATATGGGGTGAGTGGACAGTTAAGACAGCACCAACATGTACAGAAAAGGGTGTTGAACACAGATTATGTACTAAGTGTGATGCTGAACAGACAAGGGAAATAGATGCTTTAGGACATGATTTCAGCGATGAATTTACAGTTGATAAAGCACCTACAGTTTTGGAAGAAGGTTCTAAGTCTCGTCATTGTAAACACGAAGGCTGTGCTGAGAAGGTAGATGTTACTTCAATTGCCAAGCTTACACCAGATACAGTTGCTTCAGGTGATATGAAAGACATCGTAAGTGTTGTAGTAGATACTGATGACATAGAGTTTACAGAAGCAGAAAAAGAGGCAATTGCTAATGGTGCTGATGTAAAGATTGAAGTTGATGTTAAGAATATTGCTGACAGCGTAACTGCTAAAGATAAGAATGCAGTAGAAGGTATTATATCTGGTAATTATGTAGTTGGTTCATATTTCGATATAAGCATTATATTATCAGTTGGTAACGATAAGAGAACAATAACATCTACAGATAAGAAGATTGAATTTACAATTGCCCTTCCAGAAAATCTTATTAATACAGATGCTACAGTAACAAGAACTTATAAGATTGTAAGAGTACACGATGGTGAAACAACTATCCTTGATGCAGCATTTGATGCAGCAACAGGTAAGCTTACATTTAAGTCAGATAAGTTCTCGACATATGCAATCATCTATAGTGATGCTAAGACTGAAGGCTCTGGAGAGGTTATAGATAATCCATCTACAAGTGAGCCAGCAGCTGGTAATCCAGAAACAGGTGAGAGCACAGCAACAGGTGATACAACTAACTCAGTAGTATATGTAATCTTAATGATTATGAGTGTTATGGCACTTGCAGGTGTATTCTTCTATGAGAAGAAAAGAAAAGGATTATCAAGATAATTAAAAAGTTTATCCGGTTTACCTAATATATAGTAACAAAAACTGCCACTTTATGATTAACATAAAGTGGCAGTTTTATTTTTTTATAGATTTTTTGATTCTTATGTGATAAAATTTAGTCTGAAAAAGTGAATTGAAACTATAATAAAAGAGGTGTTATGCGATGAGTGAAGTTTCAACAATGGAAAGAGTAATTCGTTCTGATGTATCAATGGAAGAATGTAAGAAGATAGAGAAGGTTCTTAGAAAGAACAATATTTCATATTTTGAAAGATGGAAGTTACATACAGGACTTCTTAGATTTCTTAATAATGATAAGAATGCCAAATGTGATATTTTAGTTCATATGGATTCCTTTGAGAGAGCTAAAGCGCTGCTTGCGGCAGGAGGCGTTATGGACGAATCAGTCAGTGAACATAAGGATTCAAAGAACTCTAAGAATAAATAATTAATTATAAAGAAATATGTACAGGTCAGGAATGGAGAATACTATATAATGAGAAAGAGCATAGTGAAAAATGCTTTAAAGAAGAAATCAGCTGTTATTATAGCTGTCATTATAAGTGTGTTGTTTGTATCGGGGTGTGGGAAATCATCAAGTGTAAGCAATAATGATGTATTAGATACAAGCGAGGTTTCAACACAGGAAGAAACAACAATTGATACACACCCGTTTGACATAACAATGACATTTACAGGTGATATTAACATTGCGGAGGGTGAGCCGACAACTAAAGAACTTGATAAGAATAACGGAGATATTACTAAATGTATATCGCCAGAGCTTATAAAGTATATGAAAGATGCAGATATTACATTGGTTAATAATGAATTCTGCTACAGTGACAGAGGTGCACCTCTTGCTAATAAAATGTGGACATTCAGAGCTGGTCCAGAGAGAGCAAAGGTGCTTAATGCACTTGGAGTAGATGTTGCACAGCTTGCTAATAATCATGTATATGATTATGGACAGGAGGCAATGTATGATACATTTTCTGCTTTAGAAGCAGTTGGGATTCCGTATGTTGGAGCTGGAAGAACGCTTGAAGAAGCAATGAAACCATATTATACAGAAGTTGACGGAAAGAAGATAGCTATCGTGGCAGCTTCAAGAGCTGAAAAGTATAAGATGACACCACAGGCTACAGATACTACGCCGGGAATACTCAGATGTTATGATACAGAGTTATTTGTCCAGACAATTAAAGAGGCCAGAGCTAATGCAGATTATGTAGTTGCTGTTGTCCACTGGGGTACTGAGCATACAACTGTGCTTGAGGACGTTCAGAGGTCTAGTGCAAGGGAATATATAGATGCAGGAGCAGATGTTATCATCGGCGGTCACAGCCATTGCCTTCAGGGTATAGAGTATTATGAGGATAAACCTATATTCTATAGTCTTGGTAATTTCTGGTTCGATGAATATAATGTTGATACAATGCTCGTTAATATCAGAATAAGTGGCAATGATTATGGTGATAAAATTGATGTATCAGTAGTGCCAGCTGTTCAGGACGGTACATTACAGGGCTGTGTGACACATATATGCACACAGGAAGAAGATAAAAGCAGAATATTCAGCCTTCTTAATAAGGTGAGTATTAATGCAAATGTGGCAGATGACGGAACAGTTACGCAGGTGAAATAGGTCTGTTGGCATAACGGATGGTATATGGCTTGAGTGGCGGCTCGTATCAGGGGCTTACGCCAGAATATTTAATTGGATATTGTTATAAAACAGATTGCAAAGAAAACCGCGGTTATTATCAAAAGTCAGGTACTTTGAGCACGCCGGTACTTAGGTGCTGTATTTTAGCACCTTAGTATCCGCTGCGTGCGAGAGTAGCGAGAGCGTGCCTGACGTTGATGATAACCGCGATTTTATTTACTGTCGTCCGTTAGTTATTTCTGTTATTTAGCTGAATTATTTATTAGTGTCATATATTGAATGACTATCGTGAAGCAATATGTATTAGTCTGTAGTATCTTTAAGCGACTGCATATATTCGTGCATAGATTCTGCAACAATCTTACTATGTGCCACAGCCTCTACAACAGTTCTTGCCCCATTAACGACATCACCAGATGCGAATATTCCCGGGCGTGATGTATGACCTGTTTCGTCAGCTTCAAGAAGACCACGTTTGTTGGCATTTAAGCCTTTAGTGCTGTTGACAAGCCTTGTCATTGGTCCCTGGCTTATTGAGATAATAACGCTGTCTGATTCATATAATGTGTCGCTTCCATCTACATCAGTGAATGAGCCATCTTCATTTTCTATTACATCTCTGAATATTACGCCGTTATCTTTAATCTCAACTGGTCGTTTGTTATATTCAAATTCAACACCTTCAAGAGTGGCGTAGCTGAATTCATACTGGCTGGCAGCTACTTCTTTAGTGATAGAGAAGCAGGTTAGCCTGCGGACACCTTTTCTTATCGCTGTTCTTGCAACGTCCATAGCAGCATTACCAGCACCGATTACGATTACACGTTCTCCAAGCTTATAGCTGTCGGGGTTGTTAAGATAGTTAATTCCAAAGTGGACATTTCCAAATGTCTCGCCCTTTATGTGAAGTGTGTTAGGATTCCATACGCCAGTTCCTACGAATATAGACTTATAACCATCACGGAATAAATCTTCAATAGTTATTGCACTTCCTATAAGAGTATTAGGACGTACCTTGATACCCTTTAATTCAAGATGACGGTATTCGATATCGTCAAGAACTGATTTGGGAAGACGAAATTC
>OGCP01000666.1_pt1 | contig 13354 bp, 9 predicted proteins | sample 1570191 | NCBI WGS metagenome assembly OGCP01 (sample SAMEA2582180, study PRJEB24529) | metagenome | biome: Human gut stool | place: China | collected 2011
AAATCGTAAACACTTGTCATGACAATGCCATGTACAAGCTCAAGGAAGATTTTCCGACCATGAAAACTTCTGACACCAGGCTGTTATGCTATATTTTTGTAGGATTCTCACCACAAGTAATTAGCTTATTCATGAAGGATACGGTGGCTAACGTATATGCTCGAAAATCACGGCTCAAATCACGTATCAAATCTGCAAAAATAGTAAATAAAGAACTGTTTTTAAATCTTTTGGGATAAAACGGTACATTATTTACGGTAATATATTTTTGACAGGTAAAGGCGCATTTCAGTAATTATATGGATAAAACAAGGAATATGCTTGGCGAGATGAAATAACTATACACAATCCATCTTATAAGTTGTGATCAAGAAAAACAATATCAAAACAGATTTGAACAGTCTTCTTAAAAAGGCAAACAATCTACTTTTGCTTATATATTTGGAGAAGTAGCTAATTTGAAACATAATGCTTTAAATATATCTGACGGATACAATTCAGGAACAGATAACAGTTTATTTTTTTATTATATAAGAACATGCAAAAAAAGAATTTATTCGGAATACTTATTTTAATTGCTTATTTCGCTTCCTGTAATCAAATACATAAAACCCACTATGAGAATGGATGGTATCACATCCTATCACAGCAAAAAGACAGTATTGCTAAAGAGTCTATTGTAACAGTAAAAGATTTTGTTTCGTTACGAATGGATTCTGATGAAAATGGGACATGCGTAATTGTGGGGCAAATAAGCAAGCATAAACTAAAAAATGGGCAAAAGAAACAGAAAAGGCAATTGGCAAACATATAGCTTTTGTACTTGACGATACGGTAATCACAAATCCAAAGGTGAATGCAAGAATTGAAAACGGTGTTTTTCAAATATCGTTACCTCATGGCTACGATTTAAAAAACATATATAATAAAATTAGGAAAGAGAAAATAGATTCTATTGAAAGTATATTCAAAGGTTGGGAGAAAGATTCCATCTATTACTCATCCAAAGAGAAAGCCGATTCAATTGTGTTTGCGATAGACTACTGGGAGGCTTCTGAATGGGTGGATATGTCGGTCAATCCCGAAGATCATTATTGGTGGGGAGATTTAGATACTGCCACCTACAGCAAATTAGAATCTGCCTTATGCGAAGAAATTGCCAAGCCAAATTTCAGCAGCCGTGCAGAAGATTATATGAAGTTGGATACATATAAGAGGTACAAGGCGTATCTTTGCGAAAATGCAGACTATATTAATCTCATGTTTCAAGGTTTCTTGTTTACAGAACCGGCTACCGGACTATGCGGGTTTCTAGTGGATGATATAGTGAGAAGCCGATATCCCACTGCCCCAAGTATTCGGGTAATGACCTTAAAGATAGATAACCAAGATGACGAGATGTTCGCCAAGTTGAAATATCAGAAAGCTATTTGGCGGTTGATGAATAAAGAAAGAGATGCGAAGAGTAACAAGCAATGAGAATGGTAGCTATGAGTAATTTGAAAAACAAAGTATTAACAGCAATGGGTATCATAAAATACTCATTTGGTTTCTGACGATTATTCCTGTCGGTATTCCTTTATGTGCTATTATTGGGCTTATGTATGGTATTAAAAATAAAGATACAATATTTACCAAATGCTCTGCCGTAGCTTTATTTGTTGGAATAGCTTGTATTGTTTATACTCTATTAGTTATAAAATCTACGTAGATTGAAATATTTACCAAATATGTGAATAAAAGATTATCAATAAATATAGGGAAACAAACCAAAGGTGTATGGATATAAATAAGGTTATTAATGATGTCTTCAAAATTGTACTAAATATTTTATTTGTATTTACAAAGAGTTATTTGACAACATAGCACCGCAAATCGCTGAAATTTGCACGGTTGCTAATTCGTTACCTCTATTTCTCAAATACTCTGCTAAAAGTTTATTCTTCAATCGGTTAAATCCAACCGATGAAAATCTAAAATAAAAATACACGATAAAGATATAAAAGAAATCGTGTTTTGTTTAGGTAGATTTTACACCGCTCGATATGCTTAAAAATTATCGTCAAAGTTGTAACGAATAAATCAGCAGCTTCCATACTCTGTTCACTTTCTTGGGAATAACCCAACAGATGCTTGACATCCTCTCCTTTTTTTGGGGGGGTAAAAGTTATTTTTTTCTCCTGAAAATAAAATGGCCTTGGTAGTCTTGAAGTCCTATATCAACTTTTCATATTCATAACTGATTAAATATTTAACTAGTAATATTCGTTACCAGTTATTTAGTGGTGTTCAGATTGCCCCTCTTCATTCACTAACCAATCCTAAATCGTTAATGTGATTCGTCAGTAATTAGCAAATTTCCTTAATATTTAGTCCCTCCAGACTATTATTAAGGCAAGAAAAAACAAATCCGTTTAATTCGGAGGCAAAGTCAACAGTATACAGATAGATGAAATCTCCTTTATAGAACATATCTCCTTTACGGCTTTTAACGAAGTAATACATTTGAAAGACTGTATTCATTTACAACAACTGATCAAAGTTAGGATTAAGGTACTTGCTGCGGATTCAAGCTACACTAATAATATCAATTTAAAAAGTTTTACAAAACACTTCTTTAAGTACAAGGTCTGAGCTATCTAAATTGCTCCATTTCGTAAGATTTGATGGTCAGAACTCAGCCATGAAAGTGCTACCAGATTGAAAGGAAGTTTTAAAATGTAGAAATAATATTATTTACAGACCAGAATAAAAAGCCAGAAACAGGGAAGTGGAAATATTTTGGATTTTCTTTGGAGTACATACGTTCAATGCGGTATGTATGATTGAAAAGGTCACGAAGAAAAAAAAAGAACGGCAGCATAATCTGACTAAAATAAGAGGAGAGAGTGGGTGAACTTCACCTAAAAATGAGGTATATAATGCATGGATGGAAAAAATAGGAATATGTAAATGATATTCTATAAAAAATGGAAGACTGGGGCTTTTCGAAAAAATGAAGAGAAAAAAAATTATATAAAGTGTTTTTTTTATTAACTTATAGGAAAGAACATCTTATGAAAGAGAATCAATTTATTTTTCAAATCATTCGTATTTGTTTGTGTCATAAAAAGTCTTAAAACAAAGTTTATTTGAATATTAGATACTCATTATATCTTTGTGCCTTCAAACAAAGAGTACATTAAATCAGAACAAACAGCCGTTTGCACGAGCATTGAATTTAACTTTATAATAAATCTAGCTGTGTGGTGAGAGATGAGACTGCTAGCGAGATAATCTATTTATTAGAACTTAAGTGCCCCTATTGCATGAGTGAATGTTCAAGAGTATGGCCTGAATGATATCAAATGAGTACAGAAAGCGACTCGAAACGATATGGAAGATAGCTATATGATACCCTCTAAAAGTAAATCTATCAAGAGACGTCAGACGTTTATGACAATGTTTTTTTAACAATACGATGTCACAACACATAGCTTTTGTAGATGAGTTATTTTAAGATAATATTGGTGACAACAACCGACTTTTGTATGGTACCTCATTTCAATATCCTTAAGTTCGTCAGTATCCCCTCGGAAAACGTTTTGTCGTGGACTTGCGAGTACCTATCTCTTGCTGTTCAAGAAATCTTGTGCTATAGAAGATTTATTGTGTATGGTTTGAACACACGTTTTTGATCATCCACAATTATAGTTGAGTGATACCACCTTCAACTTGTAAAAAGAATGTTCCGTTTGTTGGATAAAATACTTTTTGAATTGGCCATCCTTTCTTGATTTTTATAGAATATGCTAAAAATACATTCAATTTTTACTTTGAATGGCTCATTCACTAATTAAGAATAATATTATAGGGAATATATGGTATTTGTGAAATATCATAAAAAGGGTCTTTTTCAAACACTGTTAGGGATACTGTAACAGTCGGTGTTATAATAGTGTATCACTCTATTATGAAGATTGACCATATAATCAGAATTAGCAATGTGAAACATATTTTTTTAAGTTTGATATTGGAATAATATTGTTTTTTTATGCTTTTCGAACAGATGTTAGTTCAATGTGAGATAAAATAATGTTTCATAACACTAAGGTGTTGATTGTTAGATGTATATGAATTGAGGTGTTAGATTTTTAAAATCATTTTATAATTCAAATACAATTTCGCTTTATTATTTTTGCTGGCAAAGAAAAAGTAAGAAAAATCTGACTTTTTTATTTATGAGTACTCATTAGCATTTTATCTATTAATTTAAATTTATCAAAAATGAAAACTAAACCTTTTTTAAAATCGATGGCATTAGTGATTTGTTGCTTAACTTCTTTTGTATTGGTATCATGTGATAAGGATGATGATAAGCCCAATTTAAAAATCAGTCCTAATAAAGTAGAAGTTGCAGTTGGTAAAACGGTTACTGTGTCTGTTAGTAATGGTACTGCACCATATACGACGAAATCAAGTGATGCAAAAATCGCAGTTGCGAAATCAGATAAAAATGCGATTGTAATTACCGGTGTAAAAGATGGTTCAGCAATGATAACTATTACGGACCGGAAGGGAGTTACAGGAAAAGTTGCTGTAACTGTAAGAACTGTAAAAGAGACCCCAAAAACTCCAAAAGGACTGGATTTTGATAAACAATCTATTACTGTGAGTGTTGGAAAAGATGGTATAGTAACAGTAAAAGGTGGTGCACAGCCATATTCTGCCGTTGCGAAAGATGTCAATATTGCTACGGTATCAGTCAAGGAAAATAAAGTCAACATAAGAGGAGTTAAGGCAGGAAAAACTACTATTACAGTTACAGATAAGGATAAGAAAACGGGAACTATCAATGTGACGGTTAAATAGTTTTCTTTTTTTTCTAATTTTATTGTAATGCATAGCGAGTGAGACGAAGATAATTTCGTTATATACTGCTATGCATTTACAATAAGTCTTTGTATATAATGATCTTGCGAGTTATAATTAACCTCAAATTATATGTTAAATATTTTAAATTATGAAATTGATTAAATTGCATTTATTGGTAGCAGCCATGATAATAGTAACATCAGGCTGTGTTGGATCTGGGAAGAAATATAAACAACAAGAAAATAGTGCTGCCGGAGTAGTGGATAGCAAAAACAAAGATTGTTATGGCACCTATGAAGGCATATTACCTTGTGCCGACTGTGGTGGCATCAAAACGACATTGAAAATTAATAGTGATGCAACTTATGATTTGCGGAGTGAGTATCTGGGTGAGGAGAATGGTATTTTTGAAGAGAGCGGTGTATATAATATGATAGGCGAAAACATCATTGAACTGGTTACTCCTTCATCGGGTGCCAAAACATATTATAAAGTTCTCGACGACGCAGTGGTCTTGTCTGACAGTACGGAAATCTTCAACAATAGCGGGCGGCTCGCAGCACAATATATATTGAAAAGACAGTAATGTTTATGTGTGATAGGACATGTGATTTGTTTAAGGTAGGAAATTTTAACATAAAAAGGTGCCTATTATTTCTTGTCTGTATAATGTTATTAGTTGCTTGTGGTGAGAATGATCCGATTGAATCCCGGAATCGACATCCCAGGCAACAGGAAGAATCTCATAGTGAACAATCCGGATCAGTTCCCGCTGTGGCTAAAGAGGATGTTGCAGCTTATTTTAGATTTGATATGTCTAGAGATATAAATGTTGCGTTAGGACTTGTTGAAGCACAGAAAGAGACGCTGCAGATAAACGGGAAAATGATAAAAATAACTGAGGCTGTAGTGAAAAGGAAAGATTATCAAAAAGGCTCATTTGTGCTATATGTTACAGGCACGGTAAATGGTTCACCTTTTAAGAATGAATTCACTTTTACCGGCTTTGTGAGCAAACCTGACGATTATCAAATGGTTAATGGTGCACAAGCTGAGTGGAAAGCAAATGCTGATTATTATGCAAAGCTTGATTTTGATAGCTTTTACAGATTACATAAAGTGAACATGTTTACAATTGAGAATTTAGGCCGGTTAGTGGACTTTTATTCTATAAATGTAGGGGGAGAAAAATATCTTTTTACTCTGGAAGATCTTGAGAAGACGGTTCTTGAAGATATAAAATATGAGCAAAATCAGCTTTCTTTCTATCTTAGGTACAATAATAGTAGGTCTAAAAAAAGAATATCACTTCTGTTTGACAAGAATAAATATTATGAAGGAAAGGTTACTGTAAATACAGATTTTATAAAACAGAAGTATATGAGAGGGATATATGAAAATCCATCTCTATTTAATGGTCACATTTTTTCATATGATGAAAGTGCGTATGCTGTGGAAATCAGTACAACTCTGAAAGAAAAAAGCGACACAGGCAACATGCTTACACTACATTTAAGCATGTATGCAAAGGGTAATGGTGGCTTGTTGCTTGCAGAATTTGATAAAATATTCACCGGTTTTAAACCCTTAAGTGAATTGAAGAATGAGTTGATAGCCTACTCAACACCGGATTTGCATGAGTTTGTGAAAAATAAACTTAAGAATAGTAATTATGGTGATGTGAAAAATAAGTTTTCCAATTCTATAGATAGATGGATACAGTATGTGGAATTTGTAATTAAGGATCATGATTCATTGCAATGGGAAAAGAATAAATGGAGCAAGAACGTCTTGAATGGTCTCTTTTCTTCTGTAAAGGATATATATTTGGATAATGTAAGATTTGAACTTAACTCCGCCCAATTAAAGGAGATTGGCGGAAAGCGTTTTTTGTATATTGTTTTTCAAATGATTGGTGCTAATGATTTGGTATTGACGAGTGACGCTATTCTTTTTAATATGTCCATACACATACCTTCTTCGTTATAAAATGATTTGTGACAAATTGATCCGGTCCAATATTGTGTTTATATTTAAATTGAAATTCACAATGATATCTAAGACAAAAATATTCCTTTTTTTTCTTGCAAGAGCTTTATTTATTAATGCACAACAATAAGAAAAAAAGAGGAAGTAAAAAATGATTCCGTTTACTAACTTCAGGAGGGTAGTAGTAGCCTCTCTCGACCAATAAATATAAAAAAATCTTTCTATTGGAATGAAGACAAGATAAAAGCTGGCATATCTGTACAAGGAAATTGGCGTAACCAAAACTTTCCAGGTACACTTCCGCAAAGAAAGAATATGGTAACCGGAACATTTGAACGCGATTTCGACATCAATCCTTTCTCTTATGCTTTGGGAATGAGCCGTACTTTGCGTCCTCGAAATATCAACGTGAACTGAAGTATTATCGTAACAATTGGACACCGTTCAATTTTAAACGAATTTAAAAACAATTATATGAGAATCGAAGTACTTGATTTTAAAATAATAATGCTCATCGGTCAAAACTTATCAAGAGATCATTACTGAATATTTTCTGGGAGAAGAATCATTTTGGTTTTAGGGGGCATCTTACACAGGCCCTCCAATATGAACAGGAATAAAAATAGGAAGATTTATTATAGCCTGTTATCATACAGCCGGTAACGATGTGTCGATTTATTTGATTCCCATATCAAAATAATCGGGACAATATATTTAATCGTACTTGATCGTAAAATCATCATTTATAGGTATTGCGTACAATTATGCAATCTGCTATCTTTACAACCTAATGGATAATGCAAGAAAAAAGCGGAAATACAGAGCCATAGTGGCATGCTTATTGTTGCTGACTATGATGCCTTTCTTCTTTGTGAAAGCCTTTCATGTTCACAAAGAAGATTTATGTATATCTCATGATGAGCAACAATCTTCCCATCATGATTCTGCCGATAAATGTGCTATCTGCCTGTTCACTTTATCTTCATTTACCGAAGCCGAGAGCTTTGAGTACAATTGCGTTCAGACAGAGAACCCCGTTGAATATCTTATCCAAAAGGAGAAGGACATTACTGTTACTTTTCCCCTATTGTCTCTCCGCGCTCCTCCTGTCCAACTATTACAATCCCTCTCATGGGTTGCATGCATTATAAGATGACATGTGAAAGAGGGATGCTGTGCCCTTTGGTTATCTTAAACAATTTATAACTTCATTACAATTTTCGTAAAGTATGACATTTCATGCATATTTCCAATATGTGTGTCTATTCATTGTCTGGCTGTGTGCAATATCTCCTACAAGGATGTATGCACAGAAATACCGACAGCAATCAGATACACATAGGACACTGTTGGTTGTAGATAAGGAAACCGGACGTCCGATTGAAGGAGCTTACATCTTATTGGAGAATCAACCCCTTGCCAGTTCAACCGGAGGAAGAATCATTATCCCTTGGAAGACAAATTCCAAGGATACAGTTCTTGTACAGAGTTTGGGCTACAAATCTCAATATATATATTTGAGTGAGGCATTCAAAAAGGTGAATATTCAAACAGTATATCTTTATCCGGAGATAAAAATTCTGGAAGAAGTCATTATTACCGGTGAGTGCTCCGGAGTGACTCGGAATACGGTAAGCAACAACCTTACTTCCTTCGCAATCAATCGCGCATTGGGAACTTCTCTCACCTCTCTGCTTGAACAGGTCAGTGGCGTAAGTTCCATCAGTACGGGGACGACAGTTGCCAAACCTGTCATCCAAGGAATGTATGGCAACCGGATATTAATCATAAACAATGGTTCCCGCCAGACAGGCCAACAATGGGGAGTTGATCATGCTCCTGAAGTGGATATGAACGGAAACGCTTCCATTCGGGTGATAAAAGGTTCTGACGCGGTACGATATGGTTCAGAAGCTTTGGGAGGAATTATTGTCATGGAACAGGCTCCCTTACCCTTCCGGAAGAAGGCCTTGAAAGGAAAGACTTCCATACTTTATGGAAGTAATGGTCACCGTTATGTGCTGACCGGACAGTTGGAAGGCACTTTCCCTTTTCTCCGTGACCTTGCCTGGCGAGTACAGGGGACATATTCAAATTCCGGAGACCGTTCCACCGCAAACTATCTTCTAAATAACACTGGAGCCAGAGAACATCATACCTCCGCTTTACTCGGCTATGACCGTGGACGTTTAAGAATAGAAGGATTCTACAGTCACTTTTACAACCGGACGGGAGTAATGTTCAGTGCCCAGATGGGAAGTGAAGATCTGCTGGCAGAACGTATCCGATTGGGACGTCCCCTGTACACAGATCCTTTCACGCGAAGTATCGCATACCCATATCAAAAAGTTACCCATCAGACAGCCATTGGTAAAATGAAGTTCAGTATGCGGAACGCAGGAAATCTTTACTGGCAAAGTTCCTGGCAGAAGGACGACCGACAGGAAAACCGCATCCGGCGTCTGGGTTCCGACATTCCAGCTGTTTCCCTGCACTTAAACTCATTACAAAACTCTCTCTGCTGGAAATTGAATTATAATTCATGGCAAACAGAGGTTGGGGGACAAATTATGTTCATTGATAATCACAGTCAGGCAGGAACAGGTATTGTTCCCGTTATTCCCAACTATACGGAGACACAGATGGGAATATATGGTATCGGGAAGTATAATTACAGTAAAGGAGGAATTGAAGCAGGTATTCGTTTTGACGGACAGGAAACCCGTGCCAGTGGTTATGACTGGACAGGAAGTCTCTATGGAGGAACAAGAAAGTTCAATAACGTATCATACAGTCTGGGAGGTCATCATCATTTCTCTGACCAATGGAAGCTCACCACTAATTTCGGGCTGGCCTGGAGAGCTCCTCACGTGTATGAATTATATAGCAACGGAAATGAACTCGGATCCGGAATGTTTGTCAAAGGAGATTCTACCATGCACTCCGAAAGGAGCTATAAATGGATATCTTCCATCAGTTACAGCAATAAGGTATTCAGTGCCCGAATGGACGGTTACCTGCAATGGATAAGCGGCTATATCTATGATGAACCGAAGAAAGAAACCATCACTGTTATTTCGGGGGTATACCCTGTATTCCAATACAAACAGACCCCGGCTTTCTTTCGCGGAATGGATTTTGACTTTCACTTCATGCCCATAAATTCATGGGATTATCACCTGATTGCTTCTTTTATACGGGCAAATGAACAGACGACAGGAAATTACCTTCCTTATATCCCCTCTTCCCGTTTCAGCCATGACCTCTCATGGCTTCACGAAACCAAATCGCATTCCAAATTACGTTTGAGTATCAGACATCGATTCGTGGCAAAACAGACCCGGTTTGACTCGAATACGGATCTTATTCCCTATACCCCTCCGGCATACCACCTCTTGGGGTTCGCTGCTAGCTTTGAGTGTCCTGTAAAATACGGATACAAACTACAATTCATGATAGCGGCAGACAATATCTTGAACAAAGAATATAAAGAATACACTAACCGTTCACGCTACTATGCACATGACATGGGATCTGATGTACGTTGTGTAGTGAACTGGAGTTTTTGATTTATAACAATTATTATTAACCAAATAAATAAAAAATGAAAACAAATGTATGTAAAATCGCATTGATGTTCCTGATAGGAACAGCTCTTTCGTTGTTGTTCAATTCATGCAGTAAAGATCCTGTAATTCCTGAAAATGAGACAGATAATAAATTGCATGAAGATCCTTCCAAAATGACTATCCGTCTTGTGGAATGTCACCTGCATGCAGACTGGAATGAAATACAGAAAGTCGGTGGACCTCACCAGAATCCGGAATCTCCGGCCAAGCACATGAAACGTATTCAGGAAATAACTTATGAGCTGAAAGCCGGCAAGGGTTGGAGGCTTGCCGAAGGCAGTCAAAGCAAGTTCTACGTGCAGAAAAATGGAGACTACTATACTTATGGGAAATACACCCCGGCTCCCGTTTATTTGATGTTCATCTATTACTATAACGCCAAAGGAGATTTGATGAACAGCCAGTTTATAGAAAACGGGCAGGATAATATTCATCAACATTTCTTCACGCCTGAAAATGTAAAACCCACATTTGACGGTCAGCCGGAAGCCGATGACAATGAACCGCAGAAATTGGTGGATTATCTTTATGTGGACACTACCCCCTGGGACAAGACCAAACATAGCAAGGAAGCTGAAATAACAGGAGACAGTAACCCGATAGGTTTGAAAGGAGTTATCCGTTTTTTGAAAGACCGTAAGGAATTCGACCTGAAAATTCGTCTTTATCACGGCTACAAATCCAAGGGCAATCCGGAAACAGGTACTTTTGATCCGTTCTATAAACCTTCCGGAATATTGATCCAGCGTGGTACATGGGATATCAACCTAAACATTCCGGTAGTGGTGTTCTGGAGCCGTGAAGAGACTGTGGGGGTAGACGAAGACACGAACCCCGAAGGGGTGGAAGAAGACGGGCTTGATGAAAAAAGTAATCGTGCCATACATTCAATTATGGGAACCTTCAATCTTACATGGAAAGAAGCGCTTGAAGAGTTTATAATTTACACTTATAAGTCAGGGGATGTGGAAGCCGGAGCGATTTGGCTTTGAAAATCGGTTTGGACTGCCATAAGTAACCATAAAACTGCCTGTTGTGACATTGGTGCCGGTATTGTTTCAACAGGCAGTTGTTCCTGTTAAACCGTTTCATCTTTTTTTGCAAGAATGAAACGGAAACAAGTGCCATTCGGCAGTGTCTCCAATGAGAACTGCCATAGGGCATTGAAAAGAAAATCATCTCGTGTTATAAACGATTAAATTCATGCTGTTTATTAGAATATTCAATATATTGTGAGATAATGAGTCATAATATTGTAAGATTATAAGAGGATTTGATTCTATGAATATCAGGAAATGGTTATTTACAATTCACATTTAAGATAAAATAGAGATTTTACAATGGAAGGCTATAATAAAAAAGTAATAATGAGTTATTGGACAATTTGCAGGATGAAAACAACGAAAAAAATCTACGTAAAGGTTAGCATTATCTTTTTATTGGGAGGAATTTTACTTTTTTCTTCATGCGAGAAGGAGGAAAATCAAAAGATAGAAGCCAACCGGAAAACATTATTCATGTATTTGCCATGGTCCTCAAATTTGACGAACTATTTTTATAATAACATATCTGACCTGGAAAAATGTATAACGAAAATAGGGCTGAACAATGAGAAAGTAATTGTTTTTATTTCTACCGGTAGTACGGAGGCCATGATGTTTGAAATTGTGTCTTCTCACGGGAGATGTAAACGTGAAATACTTAAAAAATATAAGTCTCCGCCTTTTACGACAATCGATGGGATAACAGCAATTTTAAATGATGTAAAGGCATTTGCTCCGGCTTCTGTTTATACCATGATTATAGGATGTCACGGTATGGGATGGCTTCCTGTTTATGAGATGAAAGTGCGTTCCGCACCTCACATGAAAATGCATTGGGAATATCAGGGTGTTCCATTGACACGTTATTTTGGAGGACTGACCGCCGAATACCAAACAGATATAAAATCTCTAGCCTCCGGTATTGCTAATGCAGGCATGAAAATGGAATATATTCTATTTGATGACTGTTATATGTCATCTATAGAGGTTGCCTATGAATTAAAGGATGTTACAAAATATTTGATTGGTTCTACCAGTGAGATGATGGCATACGGAATGCCTTATGCCGCTATTGGGGAATATTTACTGGGGAATCCCGATTATCAATCGGGATGTGAAGAATTTTACAATTTTTATTCAACCTATGAAATAATGCCTTGTGGGACATTAGCAGTAACGGACTGTTCAGAACTGGAGAATATGGCAGCCATCATAAAAAGTATCAATAGTAAATATTCTTTTGACAAATCCCTGAGGGGAACAATCCAACGTTTAGATGGTTATACTCCTGTAATATTTTATGATTTTGCAGATTATATAACCTCACTCTGTAACGATCCTATATTATTAAACCAATTTAGAGAGCAGCTAAATCATCTTGTTCCATATAAAACCCATACAAAAAATTTCTACACTATGGCCAAAGGTATTATTCCTATCAATACATTTTCCGGTATAACAACATCCGATCCGAGTGACAATCCTATGACTGTGCTGAAAGAAAATACATTATGGTATAAAGCAGCGCATAATTAAAGTTGATAATAAGATGAAGAATACTAAACTCCCAAGCCTGCATATTTTATAACTTTTTGGTTATTGTCTGTTTTTGGAAATGGTATATATAGGAATTGAGAACTATCATGCAGGGAATCATGCAAAAAAAGTATTTATGGTTTCTGTTGAGATACAAAGAATGTAATAATAATTATATTTCTTCTAATAAAAGCTTTCCGCATCGAAATGTGTTTGTTACTCCTAATATTCGCAATATGAAATATAAAATTATAATTGGACTATCAGCTATTCTCTATTTTACAGGTTGTTATAACAGGGAAC
>OGCP01000669.1_pt1 | contig 13317 bp, 7 predicted proteins | sample 1570191 | NCBI WGS metagenome assembly OGCP01 (sample SAMEA2582180, study PRJEB24529) | metagenome | biome: Human gut stool | place: China | collected 2011
TGATAAGCTTAGTAACCACCTTGTTATTGTAAATAGGATCTGCTAATACATCTCTCTTCTGAGTATGTCCTTTACGTGGCACGGTTCTTCCCTCCTTAACATTGTATTGTCGTCATTGTTAGCACTAATGAACGCCTTACAGCTTCATCAGCCTGACACATCACGACGTTTCATTAATTCATCGGTACTCACAAATTAAATTGTGTTCGCGCCGTATATCTTAAACCTGCAACCTTCGGATTAATCTAACTCCGGCACTAATTAATTTAATTGTTCGTAAATTATTGTATGCAATAATCTGCAAATATTCTGACTTACCATGTAAATCAATCACAGACTTATGATGCTTAATTCTTTATGAATTATTTAGCATCCTTAGGTCTCTTAGCACCGTACTTAGAACGTGCCTGTCTTCTCTTTGCTACACCTGCTGTATCAAGTGTACCTCTGATGATATGATATCTTGTACCTGGTAAATCCTTAACTCTACCACCTCTGATAAGAACAACGCTATGTTCCTGAAGATTGTGGCCCTCACCTGGAATATATGAAGTAACTTCGATTCCATTAGAAAGACGTACTCTGGCGATCTTTCTAAGAGCTGAGTTAGGTTTTTTAGGAGTAGCTGTCTTAACAGCTGTACAAACACCTCTCTTCTGTGGTGCAGATACGTCTGTAGCCTTCTTCTGAAGTGAGTTATATCCCTTCTGAAGAGCTGGTGCTGTAGACTTCTTAACTGTTGACTTTCTTCCCTGTCTTACTAACTGGTTAAATGTTGGCATTCCTTTTTCACCTCCCGGAATTAGAATAATGAATGGTTGCACTTAGTATAATCACTAAGAAAAATGCGTGAGCCTGTCATATTAAACTGCTCATCTATATAATCAGCGTACATAAATAAGCATTTGCTTATTCGCACGCTTATTTAGTATATATTTTTAGAATAAATTCGTCAAGAGTTTTTCAAAAATTTATTATTAGAAATATTACTAAAATATCACATTACTATTTTATCATTGTTATTGATATTATATAAAACAAAAAAGAAGCCGCTTTCCTAGGGATAACGGCTTCTATATTTATTATCTTACGCTTCTGTATCTTCTGTTACATCAGCATCATCGCTAACTTCTACATCAGCATCTAATGTATCTACATTTTCTGTAAAATCAAGTGTTTCATCTGAGTCCTCAGTAAAGCTTAATACTTCATCATCTGACTCTTCAATCTCATCATAAGCTGCTGCTGTGTCAAGTTCAACATTCTGGTATCTCTTCATACCTGTACCAGCAGGTATAAGCTTACCAATGATAACATTTTCTTTAAGACCGATAAGTGGGTCAACCTTACCATTAATAGCTGCATCAGTAAGAACCTTTGTTGTCTCCTGGAATGAAGCAGCTGAAAGGAATGAATTAGTAGCAAGTGATGCCTTAGTAATACCAAGAATAATTGGTGTACCAGTTGCTTTTCTCTTACCTTCTTCTTCAAGCTTTTCGTTAACCTCTGTGAATTCAAGAGTATCAACCTGTGAACCAGGTAAGAAATCTGAATCACCAGCAGATTCAATAACTATCTTCTTAAGCATCTGTCTAACAATAAGTTCAATATGCTTATCATTAATATCAACACCCTGAATACGATAAACCTTCTGAACTTCACGAAGCATATAATCCTGAACAGCTCTTACACCAAGGATTCTAACGATATCATGTGGATTCTCTGAACCTTCTGTGATTTCTTCACCCTTAACAACAACCTGTCCTTCCTGAACCTTAACCCTTGTATCTCTTGATACAGGATAAGCTTTTGAGTTGCCCTCATCATCAGTAATTACAATATCTGTCTTCTTCTCTGTCTTAGAGAAGCTAACAACACCACCGAATTCTGCAAGGACTGCAAGGCTCTTTGGCTTTCTTGCCTCGAAAAGTTCCTCTACTCTAGGAAGACCCTGAGTAATGTTATCACCGGCAACACCACCAGTATGGAAAGTTCTCATAGTAAGCTGTGTACCAGGCTCACCGATAGACTGGGCAGCGATAATACCAACTGCTTCACCAATCTGAACTGCCTGACCTGTTGCAAGGTTAGAACCATAACACTTAGCACATACACCGATATGTGAACGGCAAGTAAGAATAGTTCTTATCTTAACCTGTGTTACACCAGTCTTAATGATAGCTGCGGCTCTCTTAGGAGTTACAAGGTGATTAGCTGCAACGATAATCTCTCCTGTAGCCGGGTCTTTAATATCTTCTGCAAGATATCTTCCAGTAATACGTTCCTGTAATGGCTCAAGAATATCTTCCTTGGCATCACTTGAATTAGTAGCTCTATCGTTAACAAATGAATAAACATACATACCAGGTATTATCTTACCAACGCTGCAATCAGTCTCTCTTATAATAAGATCCTGAGAAACATCTACAAGACGTCTTGTAAGGTAACCTGAATCGGCTGTTCTAAGGGCTGTATCTGAAAGACCCTTACGAGCACCATGGGCTGAAATGAAGTATTCCAGTACATCAAGACCTTCACGGAAGTTAGACTTGATTGGAAGTTCGATTGTATGACCTGAAGTATCTGCCATAAGACCACGCATACCTGCAAGCTGCTTAATCTGCTGGTTAGAACCACGGGCACCTGAGTCAGCCATCATAAAGATGTTGTTGTATTTATCAAGACCTTCCAGAAGCACTTTTGTAAGCTCATCATCGGTCTCTTTCCATGTCTCAACAACTTCTTTGTAACGTTCTTCCTCTGTAATAAGACCACGTTTGTACTGTTTTGTAATTCTGTCTACTGTATCCTGAGCTGCTTTGATCATTGCAGGTTTCTCTGGTGGAACCGTCATATCGGAAATGGATACGGTCATCGCTGCTCTTGTGGAATATTTGTAACCCATAGCTTTTACAGCATCCAGAACTTCTGCTGTCTTGGTAGCACCATGGATATTGATTACTTTTTCAAGAATCTGTTTGTTCTGTTTCTTGGCAACAAGGAAATCTACTTCCAGTTTTAATTCATTGCCAGGAATGCTTCTGTCAACAAATCCTAAATCCTGAGGAATGATCTCATTGAAGATGAAACGTCCTAATGTGGACTCAACAACTCCTGTGATTTCTTTTCCATCCGGCATTGTCTTTGTCATACGGACTTTGATTCTGGAGTGAAGTGTTACTGCTCCGTTCTCGTATGCAAGGATTGCTTCGTTGACACTCTTGAAGATCTTGCCCTCTCCCTTAGCTCCCGGTCTCTCCTGTGTTAAATAGTAGATACCAAGGACCATATCCTGTGAAGGAACTGCTACAAGACCACCGTCAGATGGTTTTAACAGGTTGTTCGGTGAGAGAAGCATAAATCTACACTCAGCCTGAGCCTCTACAGATAATGGAAGATGGACAGCCATCTGGTCACCATCGAAGTCGGCGTTGAACGCGGTACATACCAATGGATGTAACTTGATTGCTTTACCTTCTACTAAGATTGGCTCGAATGCCTGAATACCTAATCTATGCAGTGTAGGAGCACGGTTTAACATAACCGGATGCTCTTTGATAACGTCTTCTAAGACATCCCAGACTTCTGTCTGGAGTCTCTCGACCATTTTCTTAGCACTCTTGATGTTGTGTGCAGATCCGTTGGCAACAAGTTCTTTCATAACGAAAGGTTTGAATAATTCAATTGCCATCTCTTTTGGAAGACCACACTGATAAATCTTTAATTTTGGCTCAACACAGATAACGGAACGTCCTGAATAGTCAACACGTTTACCAAGTAAGTTCTGTCTGAAACGACCGGATTTACCTTTTAACATATCGGATAAGGATTTTAATGCTCTGTTTCCTGGTCCTGTAACCGGACGTCCACGACGACCGTTATCGATCAGGGCATCAACAGCTTCCTGTAACATACGTTTCTCGTTACGAACGATGATATCAGGAGCTCCTAACTCAAGAAGTCTTCTCAAACGGTTATTTCTGTTGATAATTCTTCTATATAAATCATTCAAATCAGAGGTAGCAAAACGTCCACCATCCAACTGAACCATTGGACGAAGATCTGGTGGGATAACCGGTACAACGGTCATGATCATCCATTCTGGTTTGTTTCCAGATTCACGGAATGCTTCTACAACTTCCAGTCTCTTAATGATTCTGGCACGTTTCTGACCAGTTGCATCTTCTAACTCTGCTTTTAATTCAGCAGAATCTTTTTCCAGATCAATCGCCTGTAATAATTCTTGAATTGCCTCAGCACCCATTCCTACACGGAATGCATTGCCGTACTGTTCTCTTGCATCCTGGTATTCTCCTTCGGAAAGTACCTGTTTGTACTGTAATGCAGTATTGCCTGCATCCAATACGATGTAAGAAGCAAAGTATAAAACTTTCTCCAATGTTCTTGGAGATAAGTCAAGGATCAATCCCATACGGGATGGAATTCCTTTGAAGTACCAGATATGGGATACAGGTGCAGCAAGCTCGATGTGTCCCATACGCTCTCTACGAACGCTGGATTTTGTGATCTCAACGCCACAACGGTCGCAGACAACGCCCTTGTAACGAATTTTCTTATATTTACCGCAATGACATTCCCAGTCTTTGCTAGGTCCAAAAATCTTCTCACAGAAAAGACCATCTTTTTCCGGTTTCAATGTTCTATAGTTGATTGTTTCCGGTTTTTTAACTTCACCGCGGGACCATTCTCTGATCTTTTCCGGGGATGCTAAACCAATACGGATGGCATCAAATGAAACAGACTGGTTAATTGCCTCTTTATTTGTTGTTTCTGGCATCTATGACACTCCCTTTCTCTACTTTACAGAATCGACTCTCTTTATCGGTCTGTGCGGATGCACAGACCTTAAATGCTTATTGATTATTTACTCTTCGAAATTGTCTTCCGGCATATCATCGTAAAAATCAGAGTCATCATCTGCATCGGTGTCTTCCTCTTCTTCTACGTCAACAAGTTCTTCGTTTTCAGAATCAAATTCTTTCTTTGTGAATCCCATCTTGGAGAATGATTCACTGTCTTCAAAAGCGAAATCTTTATCGCCTGAAATAATGGAGTTCAGGTCGGTGTTACCGTACTCACTTGTTTCCATTAATTCAACTTCATTTCCTTCGTCATCTAATACTGTGACATCAAGTCCTAAGGACTGTAACTCTTTCAGTAATACCTTGAATGATTCTGGAATTCCCGGTTCAGGAATATTATCACCTTTGATAATTGCCTCATAAGTCTTAACACGTCCTACAACGTCATCAGACTTCACTGTAAGGATTTCCTGTAAGGTATATGCTGCACCGTAAGCTTCCAGTGCCCAAACCTCCATCTCACCGAAACGCTGTCCACCGAACTGCGCTTTACCACCAAGTGGCTGCTGGGTAACTAAGGAGTAAGGACCAGTAGAACGTGCATGGATCTTATCATCTACCAAGTGGTGCAGTTTCAGGTAATGCATGTGTCCGATTGTTACAGGTGAATCAAATGGTTCTCCGGTACGTCCATCACGCAGCTGAACTTTTCCATCACGGGAAATTGGAACACCTTTCCACAGTGCTCTGTGGTCTCTGTTGTCCCATAAGTACTTCATAACTTCTTCGCCAAGTACATCTTTGTATTTTGCTTCAAAATCTTCCCATTCGAAGTTTACATAATCATTAGCCAATTCCAGTGTATCCTGGATATCAATTTCCTTTGCACCATCAAATACCGGTGTTGCAATGTTGAATCCCAATGCTTTTGCAGCAAGACTCAGGTGAATCTCAAGGACCTGACCGATATTCATACGGGACGGCACACCCAGAGGATTCAGCACGATGTCCAGCGGACGTCCGTTCGGCAGGAACGGCATATCCTCTACCGGAAGTACACGGGAAACGACACCCTTGTTACCATGACGACCGGCCATCTTATCACCGACAGAGATTTTTCTCTTCTGTGCAATGTAAATGCGGACTGCCTGGTTTACTCCTGGAGATAACTCATCTCCGTTTTCTCTTGTAAATACTTTGGCTTCCACAACGATACCATATTCGCCGTGAGGAACTTTTAAGGAAGTATCACGTACTTCTCTTGCCTTCTCACCAAAAATTGCACGGAGAAGTCTCTCTTCTGCTGTCAGTTCTGTCTCTCCCTTAGGAGTAACTTTTCCGACTAAGATATCACCGGCACGAACCTCTGCACCGATACGGATAATACCTCTTTCATCAAGGTCTTTTAATGCATCATCACCGACACCTGGAACGTCACGAGTAATCTCCTCCGGTCCTAATTTAGTGTCACGTGCTTCTGCTTCATATTCTTCAATATGGATGGATGTATAAACATCATCCTGTACAAGTCTCTCACTTAAAAGAACAGCATCCTCGTAGTTATAACCTTCCCAGGTCATAAATCCGATCAATGGGTTCTTACCAAGTCCAAGTTCTCCGTTAGAAGTAGATGGTCCGTCTGCGATAACCTCACCAACCTCTACATGGTCACCCTTGAATACGATTGGTCTCTGATTGTAGCAGTTTGACTGGTTACTTCTTGAAAACTTTGTAAGTTTGTATACATCTCTTGTTCCATCATCATTTTTTACAATGATCTGATTGGACTCAGAGCTTTCAATTGTACCTGCTTTTTTTGCAACAACGCAGACACCTGAGTCAACGGCCGCTTTTGTCTCCATACCTGTACCAACAACAGGAGCTTCTGTTGTAAGAAGAGGTACTGCCTGACGCTGCATGTTTGATCCCATCAGCGCACGGTTCGCATCATCGTTCTGTAAGAACGGAATTAATGCAGTCGCAACAGAGAATACCATCTTAGGAGATACGTCCATGTAATCAAACATGGTCTTCTCATATTCCTGTGTCTCATCCAGATAACGACCAGATACAGAATTACGAACAAAATGTCCCTCTGCATCAAGTGCCTCGTTCGCCTGTGCTACATGGTAATTATCCTCTTCATCCGCTGTCATGTAGACTACTTCATCTGTGACACGAGGATTCTTTGGATCTGATTTATCAATCTTACGGTATGGAGCTTCAATGAAACCATACTCATTAATACGCGCATAACTTGCCAGTGAGTTGATCAGACCGATGTTAGGACCTTCAGGCGTCTCAATTGGACACATACGTCCATAGTGAGAATAATGAACGTCTCGAACCTCGAATCCGGCACGGTCTCTGGACAAACCACCAGGTCCCAATGCAGATAAACGTCTCTTGTGAGTCAGCTCACCAAGAGGGTTGTTCTGATCCATGAACTGAGACAGCTGGGAAGAACCGAAGAACTCTTTCACTGCTGCAGTTACCGGTTTGATGTTAATTAAACTCTGTGGAGAAATACCATCCAGGTCAAGTGTCGTCATTCTTTCACGGACAACTCTCTCTAATCTGGAAAGTCCGATTCTGTACTGGTTCTGTAATAATTCGCCAACCGCACGGATACGTCTGTTGCCCAAATGGTCGATATCATCATCATGACCAATACCATACTCTAAATGCATATTATAATTAATGGATGCGAAGATATCATCTTTTGTAATATGCTTTGGAATCAGATCATGTACATTTTTCTTAATTGCTTCTTTTAAATCTTCCACATCCGGATTTTCTTCCATTAACTGTGCAAGAATCGGGTAGTAAACTAATTCTGTAATTCCAAGTTCCTTTGGATCACAGTCAACGTAATGTCTTAAATCTACCATCATAGAAGAAAGAACTTTTACGTTTCTTGTCTCAGTCTGAATCCATACATATGGAACTGCTGCATTCTGGATATCATCAGCTAAAGAACGGGTTACTTCTGTACCTGCTTCTGCGATGATCTCACCAGTTGTCACATCAACAACATCTTCTGCCAGAACATGTCCGTTGATACGGTTCTTTAATGCTAACTTCTTATTGAACTTATAACGTCCTACCTTTGCAAGATCATATCTTCTTGGGTCAAAGAACATAGCATTAATAAGGCTCTCCGCACTTTCGACTGAAAGCGGCTCGCCCGGTCTGATTTTCTTATATAATTCAAGAAGTCCTTCTTCGTAATTTGTAGCAACATCCTTGCCAAAACTTGCAACGATCTTAGGTTCCTCGCCAAATAAATCGATGATTTCCTGATTGCTTCCAACACCAAGTGCACGGATCAATACTGTGATCGGCACCTTTCTTGTTCTGTCTACACGTACATAGAAAACGTCATTGGAGTCTGTTTCATATTCTAACCACGCTCCACGGTTTGGAATTACTGTGGAAGAATATAATTCTTTCCCAATCTTATCATGAGCAATCGCATAGTAAATTCCCGGTGAACGCACTAACTGACTTACGATAACACGTTCTGCTCCGTTGATAACGAATGTTCCCGTCTTTGTCATAAGTGGAAGGTCGCCCATGAAAATTTCATGCTCGTTGATTTCATCAGTTTCTTTGTTGTGAAGTCTTACCTTTACCTTTAAAGGTGCTGCATATGTTGCGTCTCTTTCTTTGCACTCAGGGATTGTGTACTTTACATCATCTTCGCATAATGTAAAATCCACAAATTCCAGACTCAGATGACCGCTGTAATCTGCAATCGGAGAGATATCGTCGAAAACTTCTTTTAAGCCTTCGTCCAAAAACCACTTATAGGAGTCTTTCTGAACTTCTATAAGGTTTGGCATTTCCAATACCTCTTTCTGTCTTGAGTAACTCATACGCATGCCTTTTCCGGCTTTCACCGGACGTATTCTGTTTTTCTCCATTGACGTTTCACCTCTCGTTTTTATTCTCAACAGGCAAATTGCCTGTTGTATTGCATCTACCGCCTGTATATGCGGTATGTGAACACTCACATCTTATGGCTATAAGCCTATTGCACCACAATAGTGCAACGTATATTATATATCAAGTCAAGCAAAACCGTCAAGATAAATTTCATTTTTTCTAATAAATTTATTAGTATTTATAAAAAAGAAGAAACAGATACCTATCCGTAGTATATTGTGTATCTGTTTCTTCTATATATAGTGTCTTATATTTCTATTTTGTCTTATGCATGATTACAAAGCTGCAATTGCTATCGTTTATTCACACTGAAAACCAGCTACCTCATTCTTCAATGTTTCTGCGATGTTCACATTCTTCTCAACAGATTCATTGATTCCGGTCATATGACCCGCAAGTTCAGAAGTGTACTCTGCCGCATTGGACACTCCCGCTGCACTCTGGTTCACTGCATTGGACACGCCATCTGCAGCCTCCGAAATTTCATTTGCAGCCCGGCGGAGATTCTCTGCTACATTCTGAAGATCCTGCATCATCTCATTCATCTGTACGGCATCCTCATTGTAAGTCTCACCGGATTCAACCATTCCCTTGTAGTCATTCAATACATCCTGATTTACAAAATCAAGCATCTTGCCCGCATTTCCAGCTAAGTTCTCTACCGATTCTGTTACCATCTTACTGATATTCTGAATTCCATTAGCTGTATTTCTGCTTTCATCCGCAAGCTTCCGGATCTCATCTGCAACGACCGCAAAGCCTTTTCCGGCTTCCCCGGCTCTTGCTGCTTCAATGGAAGCATTCAATGCAAGAAGATTTGTCTGTGAAGAAATTGACAAAATCTCATCTGTAAGTTTATTGATCTCTTCCACCTGTTTGCTCTGTTCAATCGCAGTGGAGAGTTCTCCCGAAATATGTGCTACCATATCGGATGCTGACACCTGGCTTGCAGCTGCATCTGCCTTCATGCCTTCTGCCTTCTGGCGGATACTGTCCACACGTTCAAGTCCCTCTCCCGTCTTATCCGCCATAACTGTGATATCTTTTCGGATACTCTCAATGTTTTCAGTAATATTAATAACGGTTGCGGATACTTCCTCCATGCTGGCTGCCAGCTGTTCCATCGTCGCAGATGTGCCTGTGATCTTATCGCCCGCTGCGCGGATTCCGTTGTCAACGCTCGCAGCTGTATGTTCGAGTTCTCCGGAACCTTTTTTTATCTTCTCGATCAGATTTCTCAATACATCTATAAACTGGTTGAATCCACGAACCATCTGTCCGATCTCATCATTGCCTCTGACCTTCAGATGTGTAGTAAGATTACCACTTCCCCCATCGATCTCAGTGATCATCTTCATGAGATCGCTGGTTGCTGCGCGCATTGGTTTCACAACGCCGATCAGAATAACAAGAATTCCAGCTATTCCAACAAGAATAGATACCGCAGCCATTCCAACGCACACCTTGGAAACTGCCTGATAGGTAGCATGTGACTGGGCTGTTGCCTCATCCATCTCATTCACACTCTTCTGCTGGATTCCGGTAATATAAGTATTCACCTCTTCCATGCAGACACGGATCACATTGACTTCGATGGAAACTTTTCCAGTCTTTCCATCGTCGTATTTTTCCATGGCATTGTCCATACGTTCCAGAACGTTGTTCACACCATCATAGATTTTCTGCATAATCTGCTTCTGTCCGTCACCCTCTGTGGCATCATACATCTGCTGCACAAGATCAGCCACAGCCTCCCGGTCCGCTGCATAATCATTTCTGGCTTCTGTATGGCTTGTCTCACCTTTTGTTGTAGCAAGATAACGATAGAAATCCTTCTGCACTGCTTCAAGACTATACTGTATGTTGTAAGCATTCTGCAGATCCGGCACTTTGCCGTCTGTGACATCTTTGATCGAATGGTTCATCTTCACCATTGCATCATAGTTAATCACATTTGATACCATGGTCACAGCTACCATCAGTACAAGAATTGCTACCAGTTTCACTGCCATGCTGCTGTTTCTGGTTTTTTTAGCAGTTTTCTTTGTCACTGCGCTTTTCTCCTTTTTCGCTGTCCGCTGTTTTTTCTGTTTTGGAATTATCGTTTTCTTTTCGTTTTCCTGCGTTTTGTTCTTCATGTGGTTCGCACCTTTTCTATTTTCGTATTATCACTATTGTACATTCTTTTTTCAGTGAAAGCAATGGTTATTCATCATTTTTACCAACAAATGTCAAAAAAAACGACATATAATTGCATGTGCGCAAAAAAGCCATGGTGCACACACCATGGCTTTAAAATAGCTAATTCTTCAAAAATAATGAAATTATTTAAGAGTAACTTTAGCGCCTTCAGCTTCAAGTTTAGCTTTGATATCATCAGCTGTAGCTTTGTCAGCTGCTTCTTTAAGGATCTTAGGAGCTCCATCAACTAAGTCCTTAGCTTCTTTTAATCCTAATCCTGTTGCTTCACGAACAACTTTGATAACTTTAACTTTGTTTGGTCCAACTTCTGTTAACTCTACGTCGAACTCAGTCTTCTCTTCTGCTGCTGCGCCCTCGCCAGCACCTGCTGCTGCAACTACAACGCCTGCTGCTGCAGATACGCCGAACTCTTCTTCACAAGCTTTTACTAAATCATTTAACTCTAATACGCTTAACTCTTTGATAGCTTCAATAAATTCTGCTGTTGTTAATTTTGCCATTTTAATTTCCTCCATTAAAATTTAATTATTGACCGGCTGTTACCGGTGATTCTTGATTTCATTCCTGTCTGACAGGATCTCTGTTTGCTGATTAAGCCTCAGCTGGAGCCTCTGCTTCTTCTGCCGGAGCAGCTTCTGTAGCTACTGCACCACCGTTCTCTGCGATCTGGTTAAGAACACGAGCAAGGTTGGTGATAGGAGACTGTAAGCTTCCAAGTAATTTGGAAAGAAGTTCTTCTCTTGATGGTACGTTTGCGATAGCTTTCATACCATTTGCATCGTAGAAAGTTCCTTCTACAACACCGGCTTTGATTTCAAGAGTTGGAGCTGTCTTTGCAAATTTTGCTAAGATTCTTGCTGGAGCTGTTGCATCGTCTTTAGAAATAGCGAATGCGCTTGGTCCTTCAAGAGACTCTTTTAAGCTTTCGAATTCAGTTCCTGCAATAGCACGGTTAACTAATGTATTCTTATAAACTTTGTAAGAAACACCAGCTTCTCTTAATGCTTTACGTAACTGAGTATCTTCTGCAACAGTAAGTCCACGGTAGTCAACAACTACTACTGACTGTGCATCTTTGATGTTTTCAGAAATTTCCTGTACGATAGGCTGTTTAAGTTCTACTTTTGCCACGAATCGTGCACCTCCTTTTATTATTTTGGGCAGTGATCAAAAACCACTGCATGACTGCATAAAAGACGTTGAGGTTTATCACTAAAAAACCTCTCTGTCAAAGACAGAGAGGTATAAAATCATAAATGATTCTGCTATAGATGAAATTCATCTATAAGATCTCCTCGGTAGGTCTAGTGTTACGCCTGTCAGGCACCTACTGTCTTCGGCAATATGCAAGACGCTGTTCTCACAACGCCTTGTGCATTATAACATTGTATATTGGGGTTGTCAACAAAAATTAAAAATAATTCTGATTACTGAGCAATCTTAACTACGTTTAATTTTACACCAGGTCCCATTGTAGAAGTGATTGTTGCACTCTTAATGTACTGACCTTTTAAGCTTGAAGGCTTAGCTTTGTTGATAGCTCCCATAAGGGTCTGGAAGTTGTCGCTTAACTGTTCTTCTGTAAAAGAAGCTTTTCCAACTGGCACGTGGATAATGTTTGTTTTGTCCAATCTGTATTCAATCTTACCAGCTTTGATGTCGTTAACAGCTTTTGTAACGTCCATAGTAACTGTTCCAGCTTTTGGGTTTGGCATTAAACCTTTAGGTCCTAATACACGTCCTAAACGTCCAACAACACCCATCATATCAGGTGTAGCAACAACAACGTCGAAATCTAACCATCCTTCGTTCTGGATCTTTGGAATCAGATCCTCTGCTCCTACGTAATCTGCTCCGGCTGCTTTTGCTTCTTCTGCTTTTGCATCTTTCGCAAATACAAGAACACGAACTTTTTTACCGGTTCCATGAGGCAGTACAACTGCTCCACGGATCTGCTGGTCTGCGTGACGTCCGTCACAACCAGTTTTGATGTGAACTTCGATTGTCTCGTCAAATTTAGCAGTAGCTAATTTCTTAACTGTGGAAATAGCATCTGCCGGATCGTACTGAATGCTACGATCAACTGCTTTTGCAGCCTCTAAATATTTCTTACCATGTTTCATTATTTTACCTCCTAGGTTCCAGCGGCAATATTTTTTTCATTGCCTCCCAAATATTTATAAGTTACTCCTCAACAACAATACCCATGCTGCGTGCAGTACCAGCGATCATGCTCATAGCAGCTTCTAAGCTGGCAGCGTTTAAGTCTGGCATCTTAGTCTCTGCAATCTTCTGAAGGTCAGCCTTCTTAAGGACAGCAACCTTGTTCTTGTTGGGAACTGCG
>OGCP01000675.1_pt1 | contig 13262 bp, 11 predicted proteins | sample 1570191 | NCBI WGS metagenome assembly OGCP01 (sample SAMEA2582180, study PRJEB24529) | metagenome | biome: Human gut stool | place: China | collected 2011
TACAGATATGAAAATTAAAAAGAAATTGAAATTATTTTGAAAAATCTGCAACAAAACAAGGTTTCTATTCCTTATTTGGAGTGAAGTTGAGGAAATCTAAACTTTTTTTGAAAATAGGTCATTAAATCGGGGCTTGCTGTCCCTATATGAAGTGAAAGAAGAAAAAAGTTTTGAAAAAATGACGGAAATTCGTGATTAGTGGACAGTCTTCTGTGAAAAGAGGAAAAACATCATCATTTTGTATTCAAACAGGCATTAGCTGTTGAGTGTTGATGCGGAAAGAGAAAATTATTTTATCCTCAACTTAACAATTTAAGGTTTCCGTTCCCTATATGGTGCAAAGAAAATATTTCATTCTATTGTTGGCAGTAACGGTATGGTTTGGGTAGTTAGGGTGTGAAAAGGAAAATATTCTTTTTTCATCATCAACTTAGCAAAATGACATTTTCTATCCCTATATGGTGCATGAAAAGAAGTTAAAATTTTTCTATTTCAACTTAGCAAATGGACGTTTGCTGTACAGATAGTAGTGAAAAAGGAGAAAATCAACCGTTGATTGCCAAAATGAACCGTTCCATTTGTACTAATAATGGAAAAAGTTTTGGATTTTGGTTACGTTTCTCCTCTTTTCCAACGCGATATATAGGAAAGACGATTTTTTTCTTTCAATCGTTCTTTGACAACTGAATAAAGCAATTCAATACGTTTGACAGACAGCTAGCCGTTGAAACAAATACGCCACGACCTTTCCCCTGCAAGAGCGAGCGAAAACCTATTTGTGTTCTTGTAAAAGATTTGTCCTCTTTTATCGCCATGACCTGTACTGTCAGATAATGATACTCCCGTACAGCCACAGCTTGAGCGTTCAGAGCGTCGCACGCAATGGGTACGGCTACATAAGAACTATGCAGAGGTGGAACTCCTGTGGGCTATGACAAAAGCCGTTGAATTGCTTAGAAAGATTTTACAGAAAGGGGGTATGTGTTATTGATAATGCTGTAAAAACAATTCAAAAGAAAAATGGCAAGTGTGGCATTGGCAACAGAGGAAAGACAAAGATTGTAGTAAAAGAGCATTTTTCCGAAAAGGGCAAAACAATGGAAGAACTTCTAACTGATGTCATGCTGGAAAAAGCAAAGCAGACAATCGCATAAAATCGGTGCAGTTGTAAGAAATAGATTGAATGACAAAAAGTACCCGTGTTATACTTTACTTGCAAGCAGGTATTGTAAACACGGGTTAGTTATAAAGGAGGATAACTGACAATGAAACAACAGATTTACAATACTGCACTTTATCTTAGGTTAAGCCGAGATGATGAATTACAGGGCGAAAGTTCCAGCATTACCACACAAAGAAGTATGTTGCGTCTATATGCAAAAGAACATCATTTGAATGTCATTGATGAATATATTGATGACGGCTGGTCGGGAACAAATTTTGACAGACCGAGTTTTCAAAGAATGATTGAGGATATAGAGGCAGGAAAAATCAACTGTGTTGTAACGAAAGACCTTTCCCGTCTTGGCAGAAATTATATTATGACAGGACAATATACAGAATTGTATTTCCCTAGTCATAATGTCCGCTACATAGCGATTGATGACGGTGTAGACAGCGAAAAAGGCGAAAGTGAGATTGCACCATTTAAGAACATCATCAATGAATGGGTGGCAAGAGATACAAGCCGTAAAGTCAAATCAGCATTTAAGACAAAGTTTGCGGAGGGGGCTCATTACGGTGCTTATGCTCCGTTAGGATATAAGAAACACCCTGACATCAAAGGAAAACTGTTGGTTGATGATGAAACAAAATGGATTATTGAAAAAATCTTTTCCCTAGCCTATCAAGGTTACGGAAGTGCAAAAATCACAAAGCAGTTAAGAGCAGAAAAAGTTCCGACAGCGTCATGGCTAAATTTTACAAGATACGGTACTTTTGCACATATCTTTGAGGGAAAGCCCGAAAGCAAGCGTTATGAGTGGACGATTGCTCATGTCAAGGCGATATTGAAAAGTGAGGTTTATATCGGAAACAGTGTTCACAATATGCAGTCTACGGTATCGTTCAAGAGCAAAAAGAAAGTGCGTAAGCCCGAAAGTGAATGGTTTCGAGTAGAAAACACTCACGAGCCGATTATTGACAAGGAAGTGTTCTATCGTGTGCAGGAGCAGATAAAATCAAGACGCAGACAGACAAAGGAAAAGGCAACGCCGATTTTTGCAGGGCTTGTCAAGTGTGCGGATTGTGGTTGGTCTATGAGATTTGGAACGAATAAGACAAATAAAACGCCTTACAGTTATTATGCTTGCAGTTACTACGGGCAGTTTGGCAAAGGTAATTGTTCTATGCACTACATTCGTTATGATGTGCTGTATCAAGCCGTATTGGAACGCTTGCAGTATTGGGCTAAGGCAGTACAGCAGGACGAAGAAAAGGTATTGAACAAGATACAGAAAGCTGGCAATGCAGAGAGAATACGGGAAAAGAAGAAAAAGGCAAGTACATTGAAGAAAGCCGAGAACAGACAAAATGAGATTGACCGTTTATTTGCGAAAATGTATGAAGATAGAGCCTGTGAGAAGATAACAGAGCGAAATTTTGTGATGTTGTCCAGCAAGTACCAAAAAGAACAGATAGAACTGGAACAGCAGATAACAAGCCTAAGAGAAGAACTAAGTAAAATGGAACAGGATATGATAGGTGCTGAAAAGTGGATTGAGTTAATCAAGGAATATTCCGTACCAAAGGAACTGACAGCACCATTATTAAATGCCATGATAGAAAAAATCCTCATACATGAAGCAACAACGAATGAGGATAACGAAAGAATACAGGAAATTGAGATATATTACCGATTTATTGGAAGAGTTGAGTAATCAACAAGAGTAATATTTTTAACTAAGGGAAACCGGGGAATCCCTGCCGGATATCGAAAGGTGCAAAAGGCTCGCAGATATCTTTGGCGTGACGGTGGATGACCTGATCAATTATGAAAAAAAGGATTCTCTTGGCTTAGAAGTTCCACCGAAGGGAAAACACATTTTCGGCATGGTAAAAGTAGGTGAGAAAGGTCAGATCGTGATCCCGGCAAAAGCCAGAAAGATATTCGATATCAAGCCCGGAGATAATCTCATTGTGCTTGGTGATGAGGGGCAGGGCATTGCGCTGATCAAGGAAAAAGGACTGCTTGATCTTCTGAAAGCCGCAAGGGAAGAACATTAAAAAACTTCCCACATATCGCAGGAAAACCGGATATGTGGGAAGTTTTTTAATGTGTTTTGCGGTTGATATAATTGGTCTTATATTTGGAGTAAATAATTTTCTGGCTGCTGTAGAGTCCATAGTATCCGGAAAGCATGTAGCTGAATGCAACGGCAAGCAAAAAGTAAGGCATGCCGTCATAGCCGAACAACTCAAAGCTGATGAGCAGGGCAGTGATCGGGCAGTTTGTCACACCACAGAAAACTGCAGCCATGCCGACTGCCGTACAGAGGGTCGGTGAAAAGCCTGACAGGTTTCCAAACAGACAGCCAAATGCCGCTCCGGTAAAAAACGATGGAACAATCTCGCCACCTTTAAATCCGGCACCTAATGTTAAAGCAGTAAAGAGCATTTTCATAAAAAAGGCTTCCGGGCGGACCGTACCGTCAATACACTGTTCAATGATATTGATTCCCGTACCGTTATAATTCTGGTTGCCCACAAGCAGCGTTAAAATGAGTACGAAACATCCACCGGCGAAAATGCGCACATAAGGATTTTTGAAAAACTTCTTATAAAGGTGTTCTGACTGATGCAGCATGACACAGAAAATAATGCTGACACCGGCACATAGAATCGCAAGGACAGAGATTTTTACAGCACTTGTGATCTTAAAAGCAGGAATCTGGCCGATCAGGAACATTTCCTGTGAGACACCAAAGAATTCTGCAACAGCATGTGCGACCAGTGAGGAGATCACGCACGGGACTAACGCCGCATAATACATAACGCCGACACTGACAACTTCCATGGAAAAGACAGCCGCAGCCATCGGTGTGCCAAACAATGCAGAGAATGCGGCGCTCATGCCGCACATGATCATAATGTGTTTGTCTTTTTCATCAAAGCGGAACAGTTTTCCAAGACCGTTTCCGATACTTCCACCGAGCTGTAACGCAGCACCTTCACGTCCGGCAGAACCACCAAACAGGTGGGTGATGAGTGTGGAGATAAAAATCAGCGGAGCCATGCGAAGCGGCAGATCTTCATCGGAATGTATCGCAGATAATACAAGGTTGGTTCCGGTATCTTTTTCATCATGAAGCAGGCGGTAACATCCGACGATCAGGATACCACTCACCGGGAGCAGAAAAATAAGCCACGGGTTTTTGGTTCTGGTCAGTGTGACCACATACATGCCGAAATAGAAGAGTGTGCCAACACCCCCGACAAGCAGTCCGGAGACGATGGAGAAAAGCACCCATTTGGCAGAGGTTTTTATTCGTTTGAAATCATGTTGTAATTTATGACGGATCAGTTCTTTCATATGTTCTTTCCACTTTCCCTTTTGATCAGAATGAAACGGCAGTGCCCAGATTTCATTTCCATAATATTATAGTAGCATTTCAAAAAATCTTTTTCAATGTAAAACATCATTGCATTCTAATTTCATGAAATAAAAGCGGCAGGGCAGAAAGTAATACTTTGAGCAAATTTCCACCAGAAAAATGAAGAATAAGAAAAAAGTATCTTGCTGATATACAATTTACACAAAAAACAAAAACAAAAATTATGAAATATAGAGAAGATAACGATTCAGTATTGCTTTTTTATGAAAAAAGAATATAATACAATTATCAACTGAAAACGTTACCGAAAACAATACCGAAAATGTTACCGGGAACATTTCAGCGAAGTGGCAGAGTGCCAGAACAATCATTGCACAATACAGATGTGCAGAAAGTATACGGGAGGAAACGACATGAAGAGAAAAGTTTTATCAGTAATGCTTGCTACAGCAATGACAGCAACTTTATTTGCAGGATGCGGCAGTGATGCTTCCAATGCAGACAGTGCAAACAGTGCAGATGCAACAGCAAGTACAACAGAAGCAGGAGATGCGAAAACAGATGCAGCAGCATCCGGAAGTGGTTCCGTTTATTATCTGAACTTTAAACCGGAACAGGATCAGCAGTGGCAGGATCTGGCAGCAAAATACACAGCAGAGACCGGAACAGAGGTTACAGTTATCACGGCTGCAGATGGTACATATGAGCAGACATTAAAATCAGAGATGGCAAAATCAGAAGCACCAACCTTATTCCAGGTAAACGGACCTGTAGGACTTGCAAACTGGAAAGATTATTGCATGGATCTTTCAGGCAGTGAGTTATATTCACATCTGACAAGTGATGATTTTGTATTAAAAGATGGAAACGCAGTACAGGGTATCGCTTATGTTATCGAGACTTACGGTATCATTTACAATAAGACAATCTTAAATGACTACTGCACAATGGACAACGCAGTGATTTCTTCTGTTGATGAGATCAACAACTTTGCGACATTAAAAGCAGTTGCAGATGATATCCAGTCCAGATTAGATGAGATTAATGAGAAGTTTGGATACGATCTTCAGGGAGCATTTACTTCCGCAGGTATGGATGGATCATCTGACTGGAGATTTAAAACTCATTTGGCAAATCTTCCAATTTACTATGAATACAAAGACAAAGGAATTAATTCTACAGATGCAATAGAAGGAACATACCTTGACAATTACAAACAGATCTGGGATTTATACATTACAGATTCCACCTGTGATCCGGGAATGCTCTCATCTAAGACAGGTGATGAAGCAGAATCTGAATTCGGTATGGAAGAGGCAGTATTCTACCAGAATGGTACATGGGAGTATGGTAACCTCACAAATGAAGAGAATGGTTATCTTGTAACCGCTGATGATATGAGTATGATGCCAATCTATATTGGTGTTGAGGGAGAAGAGAATCAGGGACTCTGCACAGGTTCTGAGAACTACTGGTGTGTAAACAGCAAAGCTTCTGCAGAAGATCAGCAGGCAACACTTGATTTCCTGAACTGGGTTATCACATCTGACGCAGGACGTGAATCCATAGCTCATGAAATGGGATTTACAACACCATTTGATACATTCACAGGCGAATATGAAGCAGATAATGTATTTATCCAGGCTTCTAACCAGTACATCGCTGATGGAAAATATTCTGTAACATGGAACTTCTCTACTATTCCATCTGAGACATGGAAAGACGGTGTAGGTTCTGCATTATTAGAGTACGCACAGGGAACAGGTGACTGGGACGGCGTTGTCAGTGCATTCGTTGACGGATGGGCTACTGAGTATGCAGCAGCTGCAAACAAATAAAAAGTAATGATGAAGTAACATGGAAAGGGTGTGTGGCCTGCCACTCACCCTTTCAGATTATTAAGGTTTTATGAGAGGATGGAAATTATGGAGAAAGCAATCAAAAAATATTTTCCTGTTTTTGCACTCCCTACATTAGTGGCATTTACAATAGGTTTTATAGTTCCTTTTATTATGGGTATCTACTTATCATTCTGTGAATTTACAACCGTTACAGATGCAAAATTTGTAGGATTAAAAAATTATCTGCGCGTGTTCAGTGATCCGACATTTATGCATGCATTATGGTTCACTGCATTATTCACCATTGTATCAGTGCTGACGATCAATGTTTTTGCATTTGTAATTGCGATGCTTTTAACAAAGGGAATTAAAGGTACGAACTTCTTCCGTACAGTATTTTTTATGCCAAACCTTATTGGTGGTATCGTTTTAGGTTATATCTGGCAGATCCTGCTGAATGGAATCTTAGGTCATTTTGGAAGAACACTTACTTATTCTTCTTCCTATGGATTCTGGGGATTGATCATTTTAATGAACTGGCAGCAGGTCGGTTATATGATGATCATTTATATCGCCGGCATCCAGAATATTCCGGGCGAGTTGATCGAGGCGGCAAAAATGGACGGGGCGTCCAACTGGCAGTTATTGAAGAGTGTTACGATTCCAATGGTAATGCCATCCATCACGATCTGTACATTCTTAACACTGACGAACTCTTTCAAACTGTTCGATCAGAACCTGGCATTGACAGCAGGAGAGCCGTCCAATAATTCGCAGATGCTTGCGCTTAACATCTTTGAGACATTCTATGGAAGAACCGGTTGGGAAGGTGTCGGTCAGGCGAAAGCAGTTATCTTCTTTATTATAGTAGCAGTTATCGCACTGGCACAGAACAGACTGACCAGAACAAAGGAGGTACAGCAGTAATGGCAAAGAAAGTAAAAGAAAATAATGAGGTAAGTGCTGTAAGAAGATCAAAACACGGAGGAGTGCTGACCGTATTTTTCAGTCTGCTGACCGTTTTTTATCTGTATCCGATTTTTCTGGTGCTGATCAATTCCTTCAAGAAAAAAGGATTTATCACAAAAAATGCATTTGCACTGCCGGATGAGAGATCCTTTACCGGATTGTCAAATTTCATCCGGGGTATTGAAAAAACAAACTTTTTTCAGGCGTTTGGCTACTCGGTGCTCATCACCGTTGGCTCTGTTGCAGTGATCATCTTATGCACCTCCATGTGTGCATGGTATATTACAAGAGTACATAATAAAGTGAATGCAACCATTTATATGTTATGTCTGTTTTCCATGATCGTACCATTCCAGATGGTAATGTTCACCTTGTCAAAACTGGCAAATATGATGCATCTGAGCAACCCGGTCGGTATCATTTTAGTATACCTTGGATTCGGTGCAGGACTTGCGGTGTTTATGTTCTGCGGCTTTGTAAAAAGTATTCCGATCGAGATAGTCTTTCAGGTGGTATTTCCAATTATGAAACCAACGGCGATCACCGTTGCAATTTTACAGGCAATGTGGATCTGGAACGATTATTTACTTCCTTATCTGGTATTGGATATCAAAAAATACAAGACGATTCCAATCGTCATTCAGTACTTAAAAGGTGGTTATGGAGCAGTAGACTGGGGTACGATGTTGGCAATGCTTGTACTTGCAATTGTTCCAATTGTAGTTTTCTATGTGGCTTGTCAGAAATATATTATTGAAGGAGTAGTTGCAGGAGCGGTCAAAGGCTGATATTACAGTAGAAGATTGTAAAAAATACATGTTTTACGAAAAAAAACGAAAAAACAGTAGACAGGAAAGAAAAATATGGTTACGATAAAGGATATAGCCAGGGAATCAGGATATTCCATCAGCACGGTTTCCAGAGTCCTGAATCATAGAAATGATGTCAGTCCCGATGCAAAGAAAAAAATCGAAGAAGTAGTTGAAAAATTTCATTTTGTTCCGAATAATAATGCGAAGCATTTGAAGCAGAGCAATACGAAAACAATTGTTGTATTAGTCAAAGGTATTTCCAATATGCTGTTCTCCAACATTGTGGAGGAGATCCAGCAGATGATCGGAAGGACTGACTATACACTGGTTGTTTCCTACATTGACGAGGACGACAATGAGGTGGAACAGGCATTACAGCTCTGCAGGGAGCGAAAGCCGTTAGGACTTCTGTTTTTAGGTGGTAACCCGGAATTTTTTAAACAGGGATTTGCAAAGGTGGATGTGCCGAGTGTGCTTGTGACAAACCGGGCAAATAATCTTCCATTTGAGAACCTTTCCAGTGTTGCAACAGATGATATTGCCGCAGGAAAGTGTGCTGTGGATGCTTTGCTTGAAGCAGGACATGACAAGATTGGTATTATCGGTGGTGATCCGGTAAAATCATACACCAGCCACCAGAGATATTTAGGATGTAAGGAAAGCTTTGCAGAACATGGTAAGGAAATGGATCTTGAAGTCTGCTATGAGAAAGCAAGATTCTCATTTGACAGTGCTTACCGGGCGATGAAACGTCTGGTGGAAAAGTATCCTGATCTGACAGCAGTATTTGCAATGTCAGATGTGATGGCTATCGGCGCGATCCGTGCGCTGCGCGATATGGATTATCGTGTACCGGAAGATATTTCTGTGATTGGTTTTGATGGCACCGTATTAGCAGAATATTATAATCCGAAACTCGCCACGATCAGACAGCAGTATCAGACACTTGCAGTGAGAAGTGTGGAGATACTGTTTGGGCAGATCGAACTGAAGAAAGAGCCGATTTATGAGGTGGTTCCGTTTGAGTTCGCAAGTGGGGAGAGTATAAAGAATTTGAAATAGGAGTTTTTGAACTCAATTAGGAGGAATTATTGTTATGAGAAGCAGCGGTGTTTTAATGCACATTTCATCCCTGCCATCCCCTTATGGAATTGGTACAATGGGAAAAGAGGCAAGAAAGTTCGTAGATTTTCTTGATAAATCAGGTCAGAAATACTGGCAGATCCTTCCAATCTGTCCGACCAGCTATGGTGATTCACCATATCAGTCATTTTCCAGTTTTGCAGGAAATCCTTATTTTATCGATCTTGAGATTTTATGCAGGGAAAAACTGTTAAAAAAAGCAGAGTGTGAATCTTTTCCATGGGGCAGCAATCCTCATTATGTAGACTATGGGGTTATGTACAATTCCCGCTATGCATTACTGAAAAAAGCCTATGTACGTTTCATGAAAAAACAGCCGGAGGATTTTGCATCTTTCTGTGAGAAAGAAGCAGAATGGCTCGAGGATTATGCACTGTTTATGGCATTAAAAGATGCCCATGGCGGAATTGCATGGTTTGAATGGGAAAAAGAATTAAAGACAAGAGAACAGAAAGCATTGTCAGAAGCAAAAGAAACTTATGCAGATGACATTCTGTTTTACAAAATGCTCCAGTATCTGTTCTTTAAACAGTGGTGGGCGTTGAAGGAATATGTAAATGAAAAAGGCATTGAGATCATCGGAGATGTTCCAATTTATGTTGCAGGAGATTCTGCGGATGTATGGGCTAATCCGGCTCAGTTCTACTTGGATGAGAACTTAGATCCAATCGATGTTGCAGGATGTCCGCCGGATGCATTCTCCGCAGATGGACAGCTTTGGGGAAATCCGCTGTTCCGCTGGGATGAGATGAAAAAAGACGGTTATAGCTGGTGGACAAAACGGATCAAAGCAATGTCAAAATTATATGATATTGTACGTATCGATCATTTCCGTGGATTTGATTCTTACTATGCGATTCCTGGAACAGACGACACGGCACGTAATGGTGAGTGGAGAGAGGGTCCTGGAATGGATCTGTTTCATGCATTGGAGAAGAAGCTTGGCAAGTTAAATATCATTGTGGAGGATCTTGGATTCCTGACACCTTCTGTATTGAAGCTTGTAAAAGATTCCGGTTTCCCGGGTATGAAAGTGGTACAGTTTGCATTTGATTCCAGAGAGGGAAGCGATTATTTGCCACATAACTACCCGACACACTGTGTTGTATACACAGGAACACACGACAATGATACGATCCTTGGCTGGATGAATACAGCACCGAAGGCAAGTGTAAAATTTGCAAAAGAGTACTTAAACCTCACAAAAGAGGAAGGTTATAACTGGGGCATGATGCGCGGTGCATGGGCTTCCGTCGGTGATCTCGCAATCGTTCCAATGCAGGATATCATTGGTGTCGGTTCTGAGGGACGTATGAATACGCCATCCACCTTAGGCGGCAACTGGGAGTGGAGAGCAACCGCAGACCAGATTGACAACAAACTTACAAAACGCCTTTATAAATACATGCAAATGTACGGACGTGTCAGGAAAAATGTGAAGGAAGAAGCCAAAGAAGAAGCGTAGATAACAAAAAAGTAAATTGTTTGATAGAACAAAAAAATCGCATAGTCAGATATGATGTTCCTGCTCGCAAAGCTCGCGAAGGAAATCACATCTGTCTATGCAATTTTTTTGTTCATTTATATCTGATAATTCTCTTTATTAATTACGGTTTATTATCTACGCTTCTCAATGGCTTGTAAAAATGGAGAAAACCATCTATAATAAGTAGGCTGTGGTATATCCACGGAATACGTGAGAGAAGAAGGTTTTACATATGCTGATCGAGAAATTTTTAAAACAGGCAAAAGAAGAGATTATCATGGATACCGTGTTATCCGATGAGTTTATGGATAAAGTGCAGGACAATTTTGCACCGATCGAGAGTCTGATGGCATACTACCGGTGTGCGATCATGGAAGTGGAGACAAAGTTCAATGTTTTGAATGAGCAGTTTTCCCTGCAATATGACAGAAATCCGATCGAGTCCATTAAGGCGAGAGTGAAATCGTTTGACAGTATTTTAAAGAAAGTGAAGCGGAAACAGATTCCGTTTTCACTGGAATCCATAGAGGAAAATATCAACGATATCGCAGGAGTCCGCGTGATCTGTTCATTTCAGGAAGATATTTATATGCTGGCGGATTGTCTGCTGCAGCAGGACGATGTCAGACTGATCGAGCGGAAAGATTATATTAAAAACCCGAAGCCGGGTGGATACCGCAGTCTGCATCTGATCATCGAAGTGCCGATTTTCCTTGAAAAAGAAAAACGTCCGATGAAGGTGGAAGTACAGCTTCGGACGATCGCAATGGATTTCTGGGCAAGTCTGGAGCATAAATTACGTTATAAGAAGAACATTCCGGAAAGCGAGGCAGAGTATCTGGCAAAAGAACTGGTGGAGTGTGCCGGCATCAGTGCATCCCTGGATCAGAGAATGGAAGCTATCCGTGACCGGATGGAAGCTGCACAGGAGAAGATATCATGACAACACAGGAAAAGAACGGGATCACAGAGGGAGTGATCTGGAAACAGCTGTTGATTTTCTTCTTTCCGATTCTGGTGGGAAGTTTTTTTCAGCAGTTATATAATACGGTGGATTCTGTCATTGTGGGACAGTTTGTCGGAAAAGAAGCACTGTCGAGTGTCGGCGGCTCTGCCGGGCAGATCATAAGCCTTGTGGTAGGGTTTTTCACAGGCGTGTCCACGGGAGCTACCGTTATTATCTCACAGTATTTTGGTGCCGGAAAAAAAGAGGAGATAGAAGAGTCTCTTCACACCGCTTACGCATTTGCACTTGTGGGAGGACTTGTGCTCGGAATTGCCGGGATCGTTTTTGCACCACAGATGCTGCTCTGGATGAACACACCGGAGGAACTGATCGCAGAATCGGTACTGTACGTGCGGGTGTATTTTTCAGGACTGATTTTTATTTTCATTTACAATATGGGTGCTGCGATTTTAAGGGCAGTTGGGGATTCGAAAAGACCATTATATTATCTGATCGTCTGCAGTGTGGTAAATTATATTGGATCTTTTACTCATTCTGGTCATCCCATTAGGCGTTTTAGGTGCGGCCATTGCCACCCTGATCGCTCAGGCGGTCAGTGCTGTTTTGGTGACAGTTACACTGATGTACCGCACGGAGGGCATGAAACTGTGTCTCTCACAGATCCGCATGTACAAAAGAATGCTGCAGAGTATTTTAAAAATAGGTCTTCCGGCGGGATTTGAGGCAATCATGTACAGTATTTCGAATATTATCGTGCAGGTGTCCATCAATAATTTTGGCGTGGACACGATGGCGGCATGGACGGCTTATTCCAAAATTGATTTTATTTTCTGGATGATCAACAGCGCATTCGGAATCTCTGTTATGACATTTGTAGGACAAAACTATGGAGCAGGGAAATGGGACCGCATCCGGAGAGGTACAAAAATCTGTCTTGGCATGGCACTGATATCGGCGGTTTTTGTGAGTATCATCTTAATGTCTGCAGAGAGATTTCTGTTTGGAATCTTTGTCAATGATGCGGGCGTGGTCGAGATCGGTATCCACATGATGAATGTGATCGCACCGGCGTACTTATTATTTGCCTTTATCGAAGTGTTTTCCGGGGCACTGCGTGCACAGGGAGCAGTGGTAGTCTCCACGCTGATCACGATGGTTGGCATCTGTGTGCTCCGTATGATCTGGGTGACACTTGTGGCAGCTCACGGAACCTTAGAGCAGGTCATCATCTGCTATCCGATCACATGGGCGGCAGGTGCGCTTGCGATGAGCATCTATTACATTTACAAGCAGAGAAAAATATTTCAGGCAAGATAGCCACTAAAATACGTGAATATATAAGAGAAACCTATTTATTATTTATTTTGATAATGAACAGGTTTCTTTTCTCATTTATTGCGAAACTCATAAAATGTAAATTAAATTGTGAAAAATCGACAAAAGCTTGAGAAAACACTGGGGAGCGGTCGGTTCTTAGAAGGCAGGTGCGAT
>OGCP01000677.1_pt1 | contig 13254 bp, 8 predicted proteins | sample 1570191 | NCBI WGS metagenome assembly OGCP01 (sample SAMEA2582180, study PRJEB24529) | metagenome | biome: Human gut stool | place: China | collected 2011
AGATTATTGAATCAAGAATGGATAAGAGCTCAATTGGTTTCAACTCTGAACTTAAGGAAAAGAGTAATGATGATATAGGTGAGATGTTCCATAAGGCACTTCCACAGGATCTTATTAAGTTCGGTCTTATTCCTGAATTTGTAGGAAGAGTACCTGTTGTTGTTGCACTTGATTCATTAGATGAGGAGTCACTTGTAAGAATTCTTAGAGAACCTAAGAATGCTATACTTAAGCAGTATAAGGCATTATTAAGCCTTGATGAAGTGGATCTGGAATTCGATGATGATGCAGTTAAGGCTATTGCACATAAGAGTTTTGAAAGAAAGACTGGAGCAAGAGGATTACGTTCTATATTAGAAGCTGTTATGAACGAAGTTATGTATGAAGTGCCATCTGATGAAACGATAGCAAGATGTACAATAACTAAGGATGCAGTTATGGGAACAGGAAAGCCTGTTATAGAGTATAGAACTGATGAAGTTAAGAAAGCACAATAAATATGAATATGATTACAATACCAGTAATTGCGTTAAGAAGTATGACCGTGTTACCCGACATGGTCATACATTTTGATATAAGCAGAAAAATATCAATTAAAGCAGTAGAAGCTGCTATGGAAAATGATGAGAAGGTGCTGCTGTTGACACAGACCGACTCAGCAGTTAAAAGTCCTACAGCTAAAGATTTATATATGACAGGAACTATAGCTTCCATTAAGCAGGTTATAAGAATGCCTAACAAGCTTGTAAGAGTGCAGGTTGAGGGACTTAAGAAAGCTGTAGTTGCAGATATTAATACTGAGGGTGATTACATATATGCAGATGTACAGGAGTGCAGTACATTTATAGAAGAAACGGATAAAGTATCAGATAAAGCTATTGTCATTGGAATGAATGAATTATTAAGACAATATGCGGCTGCTAATCCAAGATGTAATAAGGAGATGCTTAATCACTGGCTGGCGATTGACAATGCCAGAGAACTTATGAGCAGTGTAATCTGTGATTTTCCTATGGAATATACTGACCGTCAGAAGTTCCTTGAGATGAATAATATACTTGATATGTATGAATATATTGCAGGGATACTTATAGAGCTGACGCAAGCGTATAGTATTAAAGAAGAAATATCTGGTAAAGTCAGGGCTAAAGTAGATGAGAACCAGAGAGAATATATATTAAAAGAACAGCTTGAAATTCTTAATAAGGAGCTTGGGCAGGATGAATATTCTGAAACTAATGAATTAGAAGAAAAGATAGATAAGCTTAATGCTTCTGATGAAGTAAAGGATAAGCTTCATAAGGAGGTAAAAAGGCTTAAGAACTTATCTAAGGGTTCATCAGAGGTCAATGTTGAAAGAACATATATTGAAAACTGTCTTGCACTTCCTTGGAATAAGAAGTCAGAGGACAACAAAGATATAGTAAATGCAAGAAAAGTGCTTGATAATGACCATTATGGAATGAAAGATATTAAAGACAGAATAATAGAGGCACTTGCTGTAAGAAATATAACTTCTAATACAGATGCTCCGATATTATGTCTTGCAGGACCTCCGGGAACAGGAAAGACTTCAATAGCACGTTCGGTGGCGGCTGCCCTTAATAAAGAATATGTAAGGATATGTCTTGGCGGAGTAAAAGATGAAGCAGAGATAAGAGGACATAGAAAGACATATGTCGGTGCAATGCCGGGAAGAATAATAGAGGGTTTAAAGAAGGCAGGAACAGCCAATCCATTAATGCTTCTTGATGAGATTGATAAGGTGAGCAATGATTATAAATCAGATACAGCCTCGGCTCTTCTGGAAGTGTTAGACAGCGAGCAGAATTCACATTTTACGGATCATTATATAGAAATGCCTGTAGATTTATCTAAGGTATTATTTGTAGCAACGGCTAATGATTTATCAACACTCAGCAGACCGCTGCTTGACAGAATGGAGATTATAGAAGTATCTGGCTATAGTGTTAATGAGAAGCTTCATATAGCAAAGGAACACCTTGTTGGCAAGCAGCTTCGTAAGAACGGGCTTGCCACATCACTTTTAAAGATATCAGACTCAGCATTAAAGCATATAATTCTTGGTTACACTAAAGAGTCAGGTGTGAGGGAGCTTGAAAGACAGATTGCCAAAATATGCAGAAAAGCAGTAACCAAGCTGTATGAGGCAGGAGTTTTTAATGCTGATGGCACAAGAAACAAAGAAGTCAAGGTGTGCATAAGAATAACGGACAAGAATTTGACTGATTATCTTGGCAATATTAAATATAAGACTGACAAAGCATACAAGAAGCCACAGGTAGGAATTGTAAGAGGACTTGCATGGACAAGCGTTGGTGGTGAAACTCTTGAAATAGAAGTTAATGCAATGCCGGGAAGTGATGATTTGAGGCTCACAGGCAATATGGGAGATGTTATGAAAGAGTCTGCTATGATTGCGTATTCTTATGTGAGAGCTATTACTGAGAGTGGAAAATATAAAGTTGATATGAAGTATTTTGATGAACATATGCTTCATCTTCATATACCAGAAGGAGCAGTTCCTAAAGATGGTCCATCAGCAGGAGTGACAATGACAACGGCTATGTTGTCGGCAGTTACAGGTATACCGGTAAGACCAGATGTCGCTATGACAGGCGAGGTGACTCTTAGAGGAAGGGTACTTGCAATAGGCGGGCTTAAGGAAAAGCTTCTTGCGGCCAAGCTTGCTGGTATGAAGAAAGTGCTTGTGCCAGAAGAAAATGTATCTGATGTAGAAGAGTTAGATGCAGAGATAACTGACGGCTTAGAACTTGTATATGTAAAGGATATGTCAGAGGTTCTTAATAATGCACTTGTATTATAGAGCATAGAAATGAGGATAAATATGGTAATTAAAAAGGTTAATCTTGATATAGTAATAGGTGTGACAAGTGCTATACCAGATACAGAGTTTCCAGAGGTAGCATTTGCGGGCAAATCAAATGTTGGTAAGTCATCTTTGATTAATGCTCTTATGAATAGAAAATCATATGCAAGAACATCGTCACAGCCTGGTAAGACACAGACTATTAATTTCTACAATATTAATGATGCGATGTATCTTGTTGACCTTCCGGGATATGGCTATGCCAATGCCAGTCCTGCGGTAAAGGCAAAATGGGGTAAGATGATAGAGAAATATTTAAGACAGTCTGCTAATCTAAAGCAGGTGTTCTTATTAGTTGACATAAGACACGACCCATCAGAGAATGATAAGATGATGTATAACTGGATTGTTGATAACGGCTTCAGACCGGTTATAATTGCAACAAAGCTTGATAAATTAAAGAGAAGCCAGATAGCAAAGCACGTTAAAGCTGTAAGAGCAGGTCTTGGTCTTAAAGAAGATGATATACTCATACCATTTTCTTCACAGACAAAGCAGGGGCTTGATGAACTGTGGAATACAATAGAGGGCTACATCGGGCAGTAATTATTAAAGATGCACATTATGCAGTAACAACTGGTATAGCATAAAAAGTAACAGCTGGAATATTATAAAAAGTCAGATAATCGCAGTGACAGATATATTAAACTGGTTGTAATTATTTATGAAAAGTAGTATAGTTGTTGGTGTTGTGGGTTGATTAATTACATTTGAAGAATTGTAGGATAATTTACAGGAGGATTATTAGTATATGTTGACAGTAACAATTTTACTTGATTCAGTTGAGAAAGTTCAAAGATTTGTGAGCAAAATAAGCAGATATTCGTGTGGATTCGATGTCGAATGTGGCAATAGCTGTGTTGATGGTAAGTCTCTTGTTGGATTATTCAGCCTTGATATAAGCAGACCACTCCAGCTGACAGTTAATGGCGGCGAGAGTGAGATTGAAGATGTGTTAAGAGATATTAACGAATTTATGCAGTATTAAGGAAGCAGAATTGCTTGGACTGGAATGGAGAAAGAATTGAAGAAGATACTAAGTATATTAATTGCAATGATGTTATCAGTGTCTTTAATGGCCTGTGGAAAAGCTGCTGACAGCCAGACACAGACTAAAGAAGAGGATAATCTTTTATCAGGAAAACATCACGTTACAATTACAGTGCAGGATTATGGTGATATTAATGTGGAATTAGATGCTGACGTCGCACCTATTACAGTGAATAATTTTATTAATCTTGCTAATGATGGATTTTATGATGGACTTACATTTCATAGAATAATCAAAGGTTTTATGATACAGGGTGGTGATCCACTTGGCAATGGAACAGGTGGCTCGGATAATAAGATAAAGGGCGAGTTCAGCAATAATGGAATTGAGAATAATCTCTCGCATACAAGAGGAGCAATCTCAATGGCACGTTCAAGTAATAATGACAGTGCAAGTTCACAGTTCTTTATAGTTCATAAAGACAGTACATACCTTGATGGTAATTATGCCTGTTTTGGTTATGTAACAGATGGTATGGATATTGTAGATAAGATATGTGCCAATGTTAAGGCAACAGATGACAATGGTACGGTTGCTAAGAATAACCAGCCGGTTATAACTAAGATAGCAGTTATTGATTAGGAATAATATCGGATTATAGAAATAACAATGGATTGTAATAACTGGAGTTATAGATTTGGGTAACAATTGTAATAACCTGTGTTACAGGTCTTGATTACAATTGTAAATATGAAATGTAAAAAAAGGTGTGATAGGAATTAATCTTATCACATCTTTAAAAATATTAATTAATGCGGAAAATGGGACTTGAACCCACACGTGGTAACCCACACAAGAATCTGAATCTTGCTCGTCTGCCATTCCGACATTTCCGCTAACTATATTATTGTATTCTAAGGCAGGGATTTTGTCAAGGCATAAAGAAGTACTAGTTAGCAGACACACTTAATTTAAAAAAGATTAAAAATCAATAGTAAGAATTTGAAGATAGATTTAATATTATTTTTAAAAAGTGACAGTTATACAACAAAATTAAAGACGAATTAAAAAATAATTGAAAAAATTGTAAAAAGCAGTTGACAAAGTGTTACGCAGATGATAATATAATCAAGTCGTTGGGAAACAGCGATTAACTAAATAAGCAGTCGTGGCGGAATTGGCATACGCGCTAGACTAAGGATCTAGTCCATATTGCTTGGGTGCGGGTTCAAGTCCCGCCGACTGCACTTTGTTGAGGGAAGCTGGTCAGGCTTCCCTTTTTCTATATCAATATATAGATATAGAAAGTAAATATGTATGCAGATTGTGATTATGAAAATATCTGTTTATGCAAAGGCATCAGTGTCTTATATAAAAGGTTAAGTGTATTTATAGGAAAATAATAATATATTACACAGAATATTAATTGGTAAAATATAAAAAATGATAAATAAGGAAATAAGGATATTATGAAAAAAGTATTGACAATAGCGGGAAGTGATTGTAGCGGAGGTGCTGGAATACAGGCGGATTTAAAGACATTTGCCGCACACGGTGTATATGGAATGAGTGTTATTACATCACTTACAGCACAGAATACAACGGGCGTATATGGAATAATGAATTGTAAGAACGGCTTTACAGCAAGCCAGATAGATGCGGTATTTGAGGATATAAGACCAGATGCGGTAAAGATTGGAATGGTGTCTGAACCATACATAGTAGAGGAGATAGCAGAAGAATTAAGAAAATACAAAGCGGTTAATATTGTGTTAGATCCGGTTATGGTGTCAACAAGTGGTAAGAAGCTCATCACTAAAGAAGCAGAGGAAGTGCTTATTAAGAAGCTTATGCCGCTTGCAACAGTTATAACACCTAATATTCCAGAAGCTGAAAGTCTGTCAGGCATAACTATTAATGACAGATATGATATGGAAAAAGCGGCAGAAATCATCTATAAAAAGATAAATATTAATGATGAAGGACCGGCAGTTCTTGTAAAAGGCGGACATTCCATTAATTGTGCTAATGATTATCTGTATACAGAGATTGGAACAAGCTGGTTTGAGGCAGAAAGAGTAGATAATCCTAATACACACGGAACAGGCTGTACGCTGTCATCTGCTATTGCATGTAATATAGCAGAAGGGTATAGTGTTAAGGAGTCGGTTGCAAGGGCGAAGGAATACATAACAGGTGCTCTTAAGGCTGGACTTAACATAGGTAAGGGAAGTGGACCTCTTAATCATATGTATGTGCTTGATAAGTAAAATGGTGTGGATAGGAGATTGATAATGGATAGTTTTATATATAGTATTAATGCAACAGTTCCTATATTTCTTGTGATGATTATAGGGTGGTTTATTAAACAGATAGGCCTTATTGATGACCATTTTGCCAATGTTGCTAACAGATATGTGTTTAAGGTGGCATTGCCAGCATTACTGTTCAGGGATTTGTCAAAGTCTGATTTTAAAGGTAAATTTGACCCGCAGTTTGTATTGTATTGCAGTATAGTAACAATACTTATGTTCTCATTAGTGTGGATAGCAACTGAGATATTAATGAAAGACGATACACAAAAGGGAGCGTTTGTGCAGGGTTCGTGCAGAAGCAGTGCAGCAATTCTTGGAATGGCATTTGTGCAGAATATGTATTCAGATACAGGAATGGCACCGCTTATGATTGTTGCAGCAGTTCCGTTATTTAATATATTTGCAGTCGTTGTACTTACATTTAAGGCACATCCGGCAGACAGCAGTGAAGCTGTTAAGGCTGGAAGAGGTAATAATATAAAAAAAGCATTTGTTAATATATTAAAAAATCCAATTATTATAGGTATAGTTCTTGGTTTTATATCATCAATGCTTAATATGAAGTATCCTGCAATTATTAATAAGACTATAGAAAGCCTTGCACAGACAGCAACACCTATAGCTTTAATATGCATTGGTGCAGGTTTTGAGGGGAGAAAAGCATTAAAGAAGATAAAGCCTACTATTATAGCAACATTTATTAAACTTATAGGACTTGCGGCAGTGTTTATTCCGGTTGCAGTATTTCTTGGCTTTAGAAATCAGGAGCTTGTGGCGGCTCTTATAATGCTTGCATCTCCTACTACAGTTACAAGCTATGTTATGGCAAAGAGTATGGATAATGATGAGGTATTATCATCAAGCATAATTGTTTTGACGACAGTATTATCAAGCATAACATTAACAGGCTGGATATTTATTTTAAGAGCATTAGGCTTGATATAAAGTTGTTGAAAATGTAATAGCTATATGTTATACTTCTAATAGTTATGAACAAAAAGGAGGTATTGTTGTGAAGCATATTAAGACAATCAGCAATCGCGTATTAAAGGATACAATGAAGCACGGTGGATGTGGCGAATGCCAGACATCATGTCAGTCAGCTTGTAAGACATCTTGCACAGTTGGTAACCAGAGCTGTGAGAATAAGAATAACTAATAATTAGTTAATTGGTTAGTGAAGGGTAAGAGAGTGCTAAAGCATTTTAGACACTCTCTTATTTCTGTTAAGACAGTTCATAGTTAGTGTATGTCTGATAGCTACAGGTATATTAGTTAACTGTGATTAAGAATAAATGGCTGTATACAGCCAATAGAAATTGAGGATAATTATGATACATCAGTATAAGAATAATGGATATAACATCGTGTTAGACGTAAATAGTGGTTCTGTACACGTTGTTGATGATATAGTATATGATATAATCGCACTTTATGAGAATTCAAGTGTTGATGAGATAGCAGATAAGCTTAAAGATAAATATAAGGAAGAAGATATCAGGGAAGCCTGTCAGGAGATAGAAGAATTAAAAGAAGAAGGACAGCTTTTCACAGAAGATATATATGAGCCATATATAGATTCATTTAAGGACAGACCTACAGTTGTTAAAGCTCTATGCCTTCATATTGCACACGACTGTAACCTTGCCTGCAGATATTGTTTTGCAGAAGAAGGTGAGTATCACGGAAGAAGAGCTCTTATGAGCTTTGAAGTTGGTAAGAAGGCATTGGATTTCCTTGTTGCTAATTCAGGCTCAAGAAGAAATCTTGAGGTTGACTTCTTTGGTGGTGAGCCAACAATGAATTTTGAAGTTGTAAAGCAGCTTGTAGAATATGGAAGAAGCCTTGAAGAAGAGCACAATAAGAAATTCCGTTTTACACTTACAACTAATGGTATACTTCTTAATGATGAGATACTTGATTTTGCCAATAAAGAGATGAGCAATATCGTATTAAGCATAGATGGACGTAAAGAGATTAATGATCTTATGCGACCAACAAGAAATAACCACGGAAGTTCATATGACATTATAATGCCTAAGTTTAAAAAGGTTGCTGAAAGCCGTAACCAGATGAATTATTATGTCAGAGGTACATTTACACATAACAATCTTGATTTTTCAGAAGATGTTCTTCACTTAGCAGACGAAGGTTTTGAGCAGATTTCGGTAGAGCCGGTTGTTGCACAGCCTACAGACTCTTATGCGATAAGAGAAGAAGACCTTCCAATTATATTTGAGCAGTATGATAAGCTTGCCAAGGAAATTATTAAGAGAAAGAAAGCAGGCAATGGGTTTAATTTCTTCCACTTTATGATTGATCTTAACGGTGGTCCTTGCGTGGCTAAGAGATTATCAGGCTGTGGCTCAGGATGTGAGTACCTTGCTGTTACTCCTTGGGGTGATTTCTATCCATGTCATCAGTTCGTAGGTAATGAAGAGTTCCTTATGGGTAATGTTGATGAAGGCATAACCCGTAATGATATAAGAGATGAATTCAAGAGTTGTAATGTATATTCAAAAGAAAAGTGTAAGAACTGTTTTGCCAAGTTCTACTGTAGTGGTGGGTGTGCCGCTAATTCTTACAACTTCCATGGTAACATCAATGATGCATATGATGTTGGCTGTGAGATGCAGAAGAAGAGAATTGAATGTGCAATTATGATAAGAGCTGCGATGGCAGAAGATTAAAAGGAATGTTGAAGGGAGTATTAATAGTAAAATGAAGTACAATTTAACTAAGAAGATAAGCTATAGCATTATTATTCTTGTATTGCTTGTAGGACTTTCGCTTACAGCTATATTCGGAATGAACGGCAAAGGCTATGGCAGTGCTAAGGACATCAACTTAGGTCTTGACCTTGCAGGTGGTGTCAGTATTACTTATGAGATTAAAGAAGATAACCCAAGTTCCCAGGATATAGAAGATACTATATATAAGCTTGAGAAACGTATCGAGGGAAGAAGTACAGAATCTCAGGTCTACAAAGAAGGCGAGAACAGAATTACAGTAGAAATTCCAGGTGTTACAGATGCTAATGAAATTCTTACAGAATTAGGAACACCAGGTTCACTTGAATTCCTTGATTACACAGGTTATACAGCGTGGTCACAGGGAGAGGATTATACACCACTTCTTACAGGTTCTGACGTAAAGACAGCACAGGCTTACACAGATACATCATCTAAAGACAGCACACCATATGGTGTATCGCTTACATTTACAGATGAAGGTGGAGATAAGTTCGCTGAGGCAACAGCTAACAATATAGGAAGCAGAATATACATAGTATATGATGGTTCGGTTGTAAGTTATCCAACAGTTAATCAGGCTATAACAGGTGGTAATGCTTCTATTACAAGTATGGAAACATTTGATGCGGCAGATAACCTTGCAACATACATAAGAGTTGGTTCTATTCCTCTTACACTTGAGGAAGTAAGCTCTAACATTGTTGGTGCACAGCTTGGACATGCAGCAATCAAGACAAGTTTAATTGCAGCTGCTATAGGTCTTGCATTACTTTGCTTATTCATGATTGTTATGTTCAGAATTCCTGGACTTGTTGCAACATTATCACTGATTATCTATACAGCACTTGTTTTATTCCTTGTAAGTGTATATGATCTTACATTAACACTTCCGGGTATTGCCGGTATCATACTTGGTATTGGTATGGCGGTTGATGCCAATGTTATTATCTATACACGTATCAGGGAAGAGATAGCCGCAGGAAAGAGTGTTGAGAATTCTATTCTTGCAGGTTATAACAAAGCTACATCAGCTATCGTTGATGGTAACGTAACAACACTTATTGCAGCTATTGTACTTTATATATTCGGTACTGGTCCTGTTAAGGGATTTGCAACAACTCTTGCAGTAGGTAACATAGTTTCAATATTTACAGCACTTGTAATTACTAAAGTTATTATGAAGCTTCTTTATAACTTTGGTCTTACTAAGCCATCGATGTATGGAAAGACAACACATAGAAGAACTTATGATATTCTTTCAATTAAGAAATGGACTATTACGGTTTCAATTGTTCTTATTGTTATTGGTTTTATAACAATGGGAGTACAGAGTGCACTTGGTAACAGAGCACTTAATTTCAGCCTTGAATTTGTTGGCGGTTCAACAACAAGCTTTACATTTGACAAAGAATATTCACAGTCAGAGATAGAGAATGATATTATTCCTGTAATCAGGGATGCTGCAGGTATAACAGAAGTACAACAGCAGAAGGTTCAGAACTCAACTAAGGTTTCATTTAAGACAACAGACCTTTCACTTGAGCAAAGAGAAGCTGTTGAGGAAGCTGTAACAGCTAAGTTCCCTATTGAAGATGGTTCAATAGTTGAGACAGACACAATCAGCTCATCTGTCAGCAGTACTATGAAGAAGAATGCTATTCTTTCAGTAATTCTTGCTACAATAGCAATGCTTATATATATCTTTGCAAGATTCAGGGATATCAAATTCGCGCTTGCAGCTGTTATGGCTCTTTTACAGGATGTATTAGTAGTTATTACATTCTATGCAGTATTCAGAGTGCCAGTAGGTAACACATTTATTGCCTGTATGCTTACAATAGTAGGTTACTCAATTAATGGTACAATCATTATATTTGACCGTATCAGGGAAATGTTAAAGAGTGCTAACTCTAAGACTAATATTACAGAGCTTGTTAACTCAGCTATAACAAGTACATTAACAAGAAATATTAATACAACAATAACAACTCTTATTATGCTGGTTATGTTATACATACTCGGTGTAACATCAGTTAAGGAATTCTCACTTCCACTTATTGTTGGTATTATCGTAGGTTTCTACTCATCAGGATTCTTTCCTGTATATACAAAAGATATGGGTTGGGCAAAGAACAGAGGAGTTATTGATGAAGCAGTTAATAAAAGAAAAAAAGCAGAAAGCATAGGTAAAGACGGAGCTCAGGTATAATAAATAATTAATATAATGGCTTTGTAAAGCAGTAAAATGGTGCATCATCAAACGATGCACCATTTTTAATACAAGCAATATTGCCATAAGAATGGAGAACAAACGTGAACAGCAAATGGATGGTATACGCCAAAAAAGCAGATTTTAAGCAGATAGCCTCTGAATACGGAATAGATCAGGTTCTTGCCCGTATAATAAGAAACAGGGATATATGCGGCAGTAAAGATATAGATATGTATCTTAATGGGAATCTTAACGATATACATAATCCTCATAGTATGAAAGATGCCGATAAATTTGTTGATATTATTACTAAGAAAATAGAGGAACATAAGCCTGTAAGAATAATCGGAGATTATGATATTGACGGAATATGTTCTATTTATATATTATTCTGCGGCTTAAAGGCGGCAGGAGCAGATGTGGATTATGTTGTACCGCATAGGATAAATGATGGTTATGGAATTAATGAGCATTTAATAGACAATGCAATCAATGAAGGGATTGATACAATTGTTACCTGTGATAATGGAATAGCTGCATATAATCAGGTCAGGTATGCAAAGGATAATGGAATTACAATGATAGTGACCGACCACCACGATGTTCCATTTGAGATAAAGGACGATAAAAAGGTATACATTGTACCTCCGGCAGATGCAGTTATTAACCCCAAACAGGCAGATTGTGATTATCCATTTAAGCTGTTATGTGGAGCAGGCGTTGCATATAAGCTTATAAGCCTGTTATATGACAGATTAGGGCTTGATAAGAAAGAGCTTGAAGATTATATTGAATTTATGGCAATAGCCACTGTAGGTGATATAGTCGACCTTATTGACGAGAACAGAATAGTAGTTAAATATGGCCTTAAGCATATTGCACATACAAAAAATACAGGGCTTAGGGCACTTATAGAGGAGTGCCAGCTTGATATTAATAATATAAGCTCATATCATATAGGCTTTGTAATAGGACCATGTCTTAACGCCAGTGGACGTCTTGATACAGCAAGACAGGCAATTGAACTTATGCTTTGCAAGGATAATGAAAAGGCACATAATATGGCAAAAGAGCTTATAGCCCTTAATAATGAAAGAAAGTCAATGACAGAGCAGGAGACGCATAAGGCAATAGAATTAGTAGAGAATACTGGTCTTCTTAAGGATAGAGTGCTTGTTATATATTTAAAGGACTGCCACGAGAGCATAGCTGGAATAATAGCAGGCAGAATTAAAGAAAGATATTACAGGCCTACATTTGTTATTACTAATGCTGAGGACGGGGCAAAAGGCTCAGGACGTTCAATCGAAGGCTATAATATGTACGAAGAGATTAATAAATGTAAAAATGTTCTCACTAAATATGGTGGACATCCTATGGCGGCTGGTTTATCATTAGCAATATCTGATATTGACATATTCAGAAAAATGCTGAATGATAATGCGATACTTACAGATGAGGATTTAATTCCTAAAATGTGGATTGATGTTCCAATGCCTGTATCGTATGCCAATATCCGGCTGGTTAACCAGTTAAAGCTGCTTGAACCATTCGGAAAGGGTAATGAAAAGCCGGTATTTGCAGATAGGAACTTATATGTAAAGACAGCTTCAGTTATTGGAAAGAACAAAAATGTTCTTAGATGCCAGTTAGAAACAGAGGACGGAACTTATGTACCTGCTGTACAGTTTGGAATTAATAATATAGATGATATTCCAAGGGCAGGAATGAGAATTTCTATAATATATTATCCGGATATCAATACATTTAACGGAATAATGTCATTACAGATAATTATAAAGGAATGGAAGGAAACAATATGAGAGAGAGAATGAGGAAACTGACAGCTGCTATTCTTATGCTTGTAATGGTCAGCGTAATGTTTACAGCCTGTGGTAGTAACAGCAGTGATAAGTCAGACAATGCAACACAGGAAAGTACAAGTGCGTATGTAAGCGAAGACATAAAAGTAGCTGCACTTAAAGGACCTACAGCTATCGGAATGGTTAAGCTTATGAGCGATAATGAGTATAATAAAACAGCTAATAATTATACATTTCAGATAGAGGCGG
>OGCP01000697.1_pt1 | contig 12849 bp, 14 predicted proteins | sample 1570191 | NCBI WGS metagenome assembly OGCP01 (sample SAMEA2582180, study PRJEB24529) | metagenome | biome: Human gut stool | place: China | collected 2011
ATCTGATTCTCGGCAACCGTCACTTTCGTATAATCAAAACTCTCAAACTCACTCATTTTTCTACGCTTTCCCAGAAATTCGCTTTCTGTCTGTTATCCAATATTCTACCTTTTCGGAATGATCACCGTAAACTTACTGCCGCGTCCCGGTTCGCTTTCCACTTCGATTTTATAATCATTTAACTGCAAAACACGCAGGGAAAGCGCCAGTCCAAGTCCATTTCCAGCCATTGCATGAGACGTATCCCCCTGATAAAATTTTTCAAAAATATGTTTCCTTGTCTCTTCCGTCATTCCGCAGCCGTTATCCTCCACCGACACACGGATCTCAGAATCATCCGACTGCTCGGTCAGCTTTATCGTTCCTCCCGGTTCTGTGAACTTCACTGCATTGGAAAGAAGGTTATTCCAGACTAACTCCATCAACGCAGCGTCTGCCGTGATCTTTACAGAATCTTCCATATCTGCATCAAATCCAATATCTTTTTTCTCCCACACCGGCTCATAATTCACGGCACATTCCGCAAGCTGTCCACACAGATCGTACTCTTCTGCTACCGGCGTGATCGCCTGTTTTTCAAGCTTGTTCAGTTTTAAAATATTACTGATAAGTTCCGACAGACGCTTTGTAGTCTGAAAGATCACTTCGGCATATTCTTTTTGTTTCTCCGGCTTCTTTTCCATACAGAGCAGCTCCGCATTGTTCTGGATAATTGCAAGCGGCGTCTTGATCTCATGGGAAACATTGGAGAAAAAGTCTGTTTTCAACGTCTCAATGCTGCCGAGTTCCTCCACCATTTTATTAAAATCAATGATCATGACATCCAGATAATCCAGCCGGTCAGAGGTGTGAAGTGTTGGAACATACACTGAAAAATCGCCCTCTGCCACTTTTTTTGTTGCATCTGCCAGGTCATGCATTGGCTTTTCATAGCTTTTCCGGATCACATTTTTCGTAAAAAGTGTCAATCCAACTGCCACAACAGTCCAGTAACCAAGCGGTAAAATTACCTGTATGATTTTGTTCCACCCCAGTGCATTCATACCTACGATAATTCCTGTATGAATACCGGACATTAACAGCAATACGAGAAAATACACCAGAAACAGGGAAGATGGAAAACGGTCATTTTTGATTGTGTTGGTATGGTTCAATTTGTTCATGTTTTCAGACAGTCCCTTTCTATAGCAATACCGCTTTGTATCCAAGTCCACGCACAGTTTTGATCTCGAATCCATCGCAGGTGGAAAACTTGTCGCGGAGCTTTGTCACATAGACATCCACAGCCCGCAGACTCGTTCCCGAATCAAGCCCCCAGAACTCATCCATAAGCTGTGCCCTTGTAAATGTTTTTTTCGGGTAAGACAACAGTTTATATAAAATATTAAATTCGCGTGTTGTGACCGGTATCTCCTCCCCATTTATCGTTGCTGTCATGCCGTCCGCATCCATCTCCAGATTTCCGACAATAAGTTTGCGCTCCATCTCGATATTACTTCTCCGGAGCAGTGCCCTCACACGCATCTCAAGTTCTGCCAACTCCACCGGTTTTACCATATAATCATCGATTCCAACTAAAAATCCTTTCCGTTTGGAAGGAAGATCGTCCTTAGCCGACATGAAAAGGATCGGGATCTGTTTATTGACCTGACGCACTGTCTCCGCAAATTCAAATCCATCAATCTCCGGCATCATAATGTCGGAAATGATCAGCTCGTAGAGATTGTTATACATCTCGTCATAGGCTTCGTTCACACTCAAAACGCCTTTTGCCTCAAATCCACAGTCATTTAAATAGGTGCAGACCGTCTGGTTTAAATTTTTATCATCATCCACTACAAGAATGTGTATCATTTTTCTGTTCCTTTCTGGTTTCTATCATTGTCCATTGATTATATCATAACATATATTATTTTGAATTTGTTTGAGTTTTGTTTCAGAATTGTTAATAGAAGAAAATCTGATCGTTTTCAATTATTTTAATAGCGCTTGCATAACGAAAAAATCCGCTTATAATAAAAGTCAAAAAGGTAAATAGGAGGAGAAGGAGCATATGACACCAAAAGCAAAATATTACGAAACACTCGCCAATACCATGATCAAAAATTTTGAAAAAAGAAGAATGGAAGCATACTACTGCCCGACCGCAAAAGAAGCCGTAGAGAAAGCACTCTCTCAGCGGGTGATGCAGCAGACCATGAAGCAGTACATAACCGCCATGCGTATCAATCATGTGCGGGCGCTGCTGAGCGATACCGACAAGACCATCCTGGATATTGCCCTTACCGCCGGTTTTCGCTCCAGCAGCCGCTTCTACAGCACCTTTACCCGCTACGTGGGCATGCCGCCGCAGCAGTACCGTAAACTCAGCCAGCAGCGGCGTCACGGCCTGGCCTTGCCGGAGGCATAAAAAATGCCGCCGGGGTTTCCCCAGGCGGCATGATTAGCAGTGAAAACGGTTAGTCGTTGATACGCGGATGCTGCTGCACCAGGCGCGACCGTTTTGCCTGCAGATCGGCGATCTCCTGATCGATATCTTCGATTTTTTGCTCGATGTTATCGTAGTGCTCGCCAAGGATTTCTTTCGCTTCCTGGATATCCGACGCCGCCGGGGTCGCCCCTTTCAGCGGACGGTTAGCCGTCTCTTTCATCGACAGGCCCGTCGCCATACCCACCACCGCGATAACCATCAGGTAGTACGCCGGCATCATCAGGTTTTGGGTGGTCTCCACCAGCCACGCCGCCAGGGTTGGCGTCAGACCGGCAATCAGCACCGAGATGTTAAAGGCGCTGGCCAGGGCGCTGAAGCGGATGTGCGTCGGGAACATCGCTGGCAGCGAGGAGGCCATCACCCCGATAAAGCAGTTCAGCACCACCGCCAGCAGCAGCAGGCCGGCGAAGATCAGGCTAGTCACGTTGCTGTTGATCATAATGAAGGCCGGGATCGACAGGGCAAACAGCGCCACGCTACCAATCAGGATAAACGGGCGACGGCCGAAACGGTCGCTGAGCATACCGATAACCGGCTGTACAAACAGCATCCCGACCATGATAGCGATGATGATCAGCACCCCATGATCTTCCGAGTAGTGCAGGTTATGCGACAGATAGCTCGGCATGTAGGTCAGCAGCATGTAGTAAGTCACGTTGGTGGAAATCACCAGACCGATACAGGTCAGCAGGCTACGCCAGTGCTTGGTGGCAATCTCTTTAAAAGAGACCTTCGGCCCGTCCTGCAATCCTTCACGATCGCCCTGCTCCATGGTGTCAACATGCTGCTGGAACGCCGGCGTCTCTTCCAGCGCATGGCGCAGGTAGAGACCAATGATACCTAACGGTAGCGCCAGGAAGAACGGGATACGCCAACCCCAGTCGAGAAAGTTCTGTTCACCCACCACGCTGGAGATGAGAACCACCACGCCGGCCCCCATCACAAACCCGGCGATGGAGCCAAAGTCCAGCCAGCTGCCCATAAAGCCGCGCTTGCGGTCAGGAGAGTATTCCGCGACGAAGATCGACGCCCCGGTATATTCACCGCCGACCGAGAAGCCTTGCGCCATTTTACACAGCAGCAGCAGGATCGGTGCCCAGATACCTATCGTGGCATACGACGGAATAAGGCCGATACAGAAAGTACTTATCGACATGATCACGATAGTTATCGCGAGAATTTTTTGCCGACCATATTTATCGCCCAGCATCCCGAAGAACAGGCCGCCTAACGGACGAATTAAAAATGGTACGGAGAAGGTACCCAGCGCGGCAATCATCTGCACGCTTGGGTTGGCATCGGGGAAGAAGACTTTACCTAAGGCGTAGGCCACAAAGCCGTAGACGCCAAAATCGAACCACTCCATCGCGTTGCCCAGGGAGGCCGCGGTGATCGCCTTTTTCAGTTTACCATCATCGATGATGGTCACATCCTTAAGGGTGATGGGCTTTATTTTTTTCCTTTTAAGCATATTTTTCCTCTGCTACTCCGCCTTGAGTGCACGCCTCTTCGCCGAATGGCAAGGCCATTCGCATCGTGCGTCAGGAGCGGTGAATTGCTGTGCTCCTCATTTCAAGCGTAGCAGGTTTGCCTGCACTGTCTGCTGACAGAATGTACAACCGAACCTGTTGACGCCTGCTCTGGCTACTGGTGAATAAATGGAGCGGCTCATCGTGATGCTTGATGAAATTGACCTGCTCCCCTTTTTTACCCTAACAGTGTTTATATCTGCGATCAACTTCACAGAAATTTACCGCCTCATTACAGAGTGTCGGAAAATAAATAAGTTCATTTCCTGCCGATCGCGCGGAAATTATTTCGTCGATTTTGCTCTACTTCGGGCGGTTAATTTCAGCGTTTATTCGCTTTTTCCCGGAATAATACCACGGCTACTTTTTAGCAAAAAAACACCCGACAAAAGTGGGTGATTGCGCTATAATCATACCCACTTTCGGCTATCAGCCGCTGTTTAAAGGACCAACATCCTGTTTTTCGACGACATCATGAGGAGCGTCATGCAACTGCCACACTGCCCAAAATGCGATTCGACTTACACTTATGAAGATAGCGGCATGTACATCTGCCCGGAATGTGCCCATGAGTGGAACCCTGCCGAGGTGACGGAAGAGAGCGACATTCTGATCGTTAAAGATGCCAATGGCAATTTACTGGCCGATGGCGACAGCGTTACCGTCGTGAAAGATCTGAAGGTTAAAGGCAGCTCTTCGATGCTGAAAATCGGCACCAAAGTGAAAAATATCCGTCTTGTCGAAGGCGATCACAATATTGACTGCAAAATTGACGGTTTTGGTCCGATGAAGCTCAAATCGGAATTTGTGAAAAAGAACTGATTTAATTTCGGGTAGGCGGCGCGATTATTTTTTCACATAACCGTCGCCGCTCCCGATATCCTGGTGGCCGTTTGTCACCCGGCGCATCCTGTTATTTCCCTCGCCGGCAACCGCTATTTACACTGTCGCCTGCCGTCATATTTCAGCGCCCCTTTTCGCCCTGCCGTCTGGCTCAATCGCCTGCCGGGCGACTACGCTTTACGGGTTACGGTCACTGAGGTATTCACCATGTCCTTAAGTCCCTACCTTGCCTTTGCGGGCAACTGCGCCGAGGCGATCGCCTTCTACCAGCAGACGCTGGGCGCAGAGCTGATGTTTCAAATGACCTTTGGCGAAATGCCGCCCCCGGCGCAGGAAGCGTCAGACGGCTGCCCGTCTGGCCAGAAGATGGCGGATGATGCTATCGCCCACGCCAGCCTGCGCATCAATAATGGCGAGCTGATGCTGAGCGACAGCGCCTTCGGGCCCGATGTGCATTACGCCGGCTTCACCCTCGTCCTCGATCCCAGCGATGTCGCTGAAGGCCAGCGCTGGTTCGACGCGCTGGCTGTCGGCGGGCGCATTGAGATGGCCTGGCAGGAAACCTTCTGGGCCCACGGCTTCGGCAAAGTCGTCGACCGCTTTGGCGTCCCCTGGATGATCAACGTGGTCAAACAAGGCTGACGCCCCCAGGGCGGCCCGGCCGCCCTGTCATCCGCCTGGCATCAACTCTTCATCCTTTGGTCATCGTCACTTAACCGAAATGCAACATAAACCGGTCAGGATCGGCCCACAACGCGAGGAAGCTCCTCGTCTATGCTGTGTGAGGCTTGATGACTATGCACCTGTCCAGACATCCGACCAGTTACCCCACGCGCTATCAGGAAATCGCCGCCCGACTTGAGCAGGAGCTGCGCCATCACTATCGCTGCGGCGACTATCTGCCCGCCGAGCAGCAGCTGGCGACACGCTTCGACGTTAACCGCCACACCCTGCGCCGGGCTATCGACCAGCTGGTTGAGCGCGGCTGGGTTCAGCGCCGTCAGGGCGTGGGTGTGCTGGTGCTGATGCGCCCCATCGACTACCCGCTTAACGCCCAGGCGCGCTTCAGCCAAAACCTGCTGGAACAAGGCAGCGATCCCACCAGCGAAAAGCTGCTGTCGGTGCTGCGCCCCGCCAGCGCCCATGTCGCCGAGGCCTTTGGCATCAATGAGGGCGAGAACGTGATCCACCTGCGTACCCTGCGCCGGGTCAATGGCGTCGCCCTGTGCCTGATCGACCACTACTTCGCCGACCTGCGCTTCTGGCCGGTGCTACAGACCTTCAGCCACGGCTCGCTGCACGATCTGCTACGCGATCGGCTCGACGTCGAACTGACCCGCGTACGCACCAAAATCAGCGCCCGCCGCGCGCAGGCAAAAGAGAGCAAGCTGCTGGAAATCCCCAATATGGCGCCGCTGCTCTGCGTCCGCACGCTCAATAGCCGCGAGGGCGAGTCGGTCACAGCGGAGTACTCCGTCAGCCTGACCCGCGCCGACATGATTGAATTTACCATGGAGCACTGAATGCACTTCGATACCGCCACCCGCCAGCGCTGGATGTCCGTGCTGGCCCACAGTGAACCGCAGGACCTTCTGGCGCGCATGCAGTCCCTGCAGCTGGCGCCGGAATATGAATTGATTCGCACCCCGGAAACCGGGCTGGTACAGCTCCAGGCCCGCATGGGCGGTATCGGCGACCGCTTCTTTGCCGGCGACGCCACCCTTACCCGCGCAGCGGTACGCCTGGCTGACGGTACCCTCGGTTACAGCTGGATCTTAGGCCGCGACCGCCCGCACGCTGAACGCTGCGCGGCGATCGACGCCCTGCTGCAGTCGCCCCGCCATTTTCACACCTTAATGGAAACCCTGATAACCCCGCTGGAAGCGCTACGCAGCGCGCGCATTGAAGCCCGACGCGCCGAAGTCAACGCCAGCCGGGTCGACTTCTTTACCCTGGTTCGCGGAGATAACGTATGACCTTACAACCCGCTTTTACCCTGGCTGTGCAGGATGCCCAACACAGTTTTCGTCGCCTGCTGAAAGCGATGAGCGAGCCGGGGGTGATTGTCTCCCTGCAGCAGCTTCAGCACGGCTGGCAGCCATTGAACGTGGCCTCCACCAGCCTGCTGTTGACCCTTGCCGATCATGAAACACCGGTCTGGCTCGCCAGCGCCCTGCGTAACGATCTGGTGGGACAGAATCTGCGCTTTCATACCGGCGCGCCGCTGGTGGACCAGCCGCAGCAGGCGGTCTTTGCCGTCGCCAATGACGGCATCAGCGCCGAGCAGCTCAACGTCCTTTCCGCTGGCACCGTCACCGCGCCGGAAACCGGCGTCACACTGATCGTTCAGCTTGCCAGCCTCAGCGGCGGACGCATGCTGCGCCTGACCGGGGCAGGCATTGCCGAAGAGCGAATGATCGCGCCGCAGCTGCCGGACTGCATCATCGACGAATTAACCGAACGCCCGCACCCGTTCCCGCTGGGCATCGACCTGATCCTCACCTGCGGCGAGCGCCTGCTGGCGATCCCGCGCACCACCCACGTGGAGGTGTGCTAAATGTACGTTGCCGTCAAGGGCGGCGAGAAGGCGATCCGCGCCGCTCACGCCTTACAGGAACAGAAACGACGGGGCGATGGACGGCTTCCCGAACTGAGCGTCGAACAAATAGGCGACCAGCTCAGCCTGGCGGTGGACCGGGTGATGACCGAGGGCGGGATCGCCGACCGCGAACTGGCGGCGCTGGCGCTGAAGCAGGCCAGCGGCGATAACGTCGAAGCGATCTTCCTGCTGCGCGCCTACCGCACCACCCTGCCGCGGCTGGCGGTCAGCGAACCGATTAACACTGCGGAGATGCGCCTCGAACGCCGCATCTCCGCAGTGTACAAAGATATTCCCGGCGGCCAGCTGCTGGGCCCCACTTACGACTACACCCACCGCCTGCTCGATTTTACCCTGCTGGCCAATGGCGAAGCGCCGTCTGTGCAGCAAGCCGATGGCGAAGCAGAGCCGACGCCGCACGTCTTTAGCCTGCTCACGCAGCAGGGGCTGGCGAAGACCGAGGAAGATCGCGGCACGCCGCCCGACGATATCACCCGCACCCCGCCGGTCTACCCCTGCTCGCGTTCCTCGCGCCTGCAGCAGCTGATGCGCGGCGATGAAGGCTACCTGCTGGCGCTGGCCTATTCGACCCAGCGCGGCTATGGCCGCAACCATCCGTTTGCCGGCGAGATCCGCAGCGGCTACGTGCAGGTGGAAATCGTCCCGGAAGAGCTGGGCTTTAGCGTCAATATTGGCGAGCTGCTGCTGACCGAGTGCGAGATGGTTAATGGCTTCGTCGCCCCGCAGGAGGAGCCGCCGCACTTCACCCGCGGCTACGGCCTGACCTTCGGCATGAGCGAGCGCAAAGCGATGGCCATGGCGCTGGTCGACCGTGCGCTGCAGGCGCCGGACTATGACGAAGAGATTGCCGGCCCGGCGCAGGATGAAGAGTTTGTGCTGGCCCACGCCGATAACGTCGAAGCGGCCGGCTTCGTCTCGCATCTGAAGCTACCGCACTATGTCGATTTCCAGGCCGAACTGGCGCTGCTGAAACGCCTGCAACGGGAGAACGAACGTGGCTAACCCACTGACTGGCTATAACTTTGCTTACCTCGACGAGCAAACCAAGCGCATGATCCGCCGGGCTATTCTCAAAGCGGTAGCGATTCCCGGCTACCAGGTGCCGTTCGGCGGGCGCGAAATGCCAATGCCCTACGGCTGGGGCACCGGCGGCATCCAGCTGACCGCCAGCGTCATCGGTGAGAACGACGTGCTGAAGGTGATTGACCAGGGCGCGGATGACACCACCAACGCGGTGTCGATTCGTCAGTTCTTTAAGCGCGTCACCGGCGTCGCCACCACCGAGCGTACCGAAGACGCCACCCTGATCCAGACCCGCCACCGGATCCCGGAGACGCCGCTGGTGGAGGATCAGATCCTGATCTACCAGGTGCCGATCCCGGAGCCACTGCGCTTTATCGAGCCGCGTGAAACCGAAACCCGCACCATGCACGCCCTGGAAGAGTACGGCGTCATGCAGGTGAAACTGTATGAAGATATTGCCCGCTTCGGTCATATCGCCACTACCTACGCCTATCCGGTGAAGGTCAATGGCCGCTACGTGATGGACCCTTCGCCGATCCCGAAATTCGATAACCCGAAAATGCACATGATGCCGGCGCTGCAGCTGTTCGGCGCCGGGCGCGAAAAGCGGATCTACGCCGTGCCGCCCTATACCCCGGTGGAGAGTCTCGATTTCGACGACCATCCCTTTACCGTGCAGGAGTGGGATGAGCCCTGCGCCATCTGCGGCTCGCGCCACAGCTACCTCGACGAAGTGGTACTGGATGACAGCGGCCAGCGGATGTTTGTCTGCTCCGATACCGACTATTGCCGCCAGCAGAGCGAGGGGCAGAAAAAATGAACCAGCCATTACTTGCTGTGAATAACCTGACTCATCTCTACGCCCCGGATAAAGGTTTTCGCGATGTCTCCCTCGAGCTGTGGCCGGGAGAAGTGCTCGGCATCGTCGGCGAGTCCGGCTCCGGTAAAACCACCCTGCTGAAGGCAATCTCCGCCCGCCTGACGCCGCAGCAGGGCGAGGTGCTGTACCAGCAGCGCTCGCTGTACGCCATGAGCGAAGCCGAACGCCGCCGCCTGTTGCGCACCGAATGGGGCGTAGTGCATCAGCACCCGATGGACGGTCTGCGTCGCCAGGTCTCCGCCGGGGGCAACATCGGCGAACGGCTCATGGCCACCGGCGCCCGCCACTACGGCAACATTCGCGCCACCGCCGAAAAGTGGCTGCAGGAGGTGGAGATTCCCCCCTCGCGCATCGACGACCTGCCCACCACCTTCTCCGGCGGCATGCAGCAGCGTCTGCAGATCGCCCGCAATCTGGTCACCCAGCCGAAGCTGGTGTTTATGGATGAACCCACCGGCGGGCTGGATGTGTCCGTGCAGGCGCGGCTGCTAGACCTGCTGCGCGGCCTGGCGGTGGAGCTGAATCTGGCGGTGGTGATTGTTACCCACGATCTCGGCGTCGCTCGCCTGCTGGCGAACCGTCTGCTGGTGATGAAGCAGGGCCAGGTGGTGGAGAGTGGCTTACCCGGCCGGGTGCTCGACGATCCGCACCATCCTTACACCCAGCTGCTGGTGTCGTCGGTGTTGCAGAATTAATGCTGTTTTGCCGGGTGGCGGTTGCGCCTTACCCGGCCCACAGGTGCGTTATTCGTAGGCCGGGTAAGCGAAGCGCCGCCCGGCTTTTTTATTGAGTAAAAATCGTGAATACACTCGAACAAACCATCGGCAATACCCCTCTGGTCAAACTTCAGCGTCTGGGACCGGACAACGGCAGCGAAGTCTGGGTCAAACTCGAAGGCAATAATCCGGCCGGCTCGGTGAAAGATCGCGCCGCGCTGTCAATGATCGTTGAAGCGGAAAAGCGCGGCGAAATTCAGCCCGGAGACGTGCTGATCGAAGCGACCAGCGGCAACACCGGTATTGCGCTGGCGATGATCGCCGCGCTGAAAGGCTACCGGATGAAGCTGCTGATGCCCGACAACATGAGCCAGGAGCGTCGGGCCGCGATGCGCGCTTACGGCGCCGAGCTTATCCTGGTCAGCAAAGAGCAAGGGATGGAGGGTGCCCGCGACCTGGCTCTGGAGATGGCCCAGCGCGGCGAAGGCAAACTGCTCGATCAGTTTAACAACCCGGATAACCCCTACGCCCACTACACCACCACCGGCCCGGAAATCTGGCAGCAGACCGCGGGGCGTATCACCCACTTTGTCTCCAGTATGGGGACCACTGGCACCATTACCGGCGTGTCACGTTTTCTGCGTGAACAGAGTAAACCGGTGACCATTGTTGGCCTGCAGCCGGAGGAGGGGAGCAGTATTCCCGGGATCCGCCGCTGGCCGGCAGAGTATATGCCGGGGATCTTTAACGCTTCGCTGGTGGATACGGTGCTGGATATTCATCAGCAGGATGCTGAGAACACCATGCGTCAGCTGGCGGTGCGGGAAGGCATTTTCTGCGGCGTCAGTTCGGGCGGCGCGGTAGCGGGCGCGTTACGCATAGCCCGCGAAAATCCTGGCGCGGTGGTGGTGGCGATTGTCTGCGATCGCGGCGATCGTTACCTTTCCACCGGCGTCTTCGGCGAAGAACACTTTAGCCAGGGGGCGGGCATTTAATCATCAAGCAGGTCGGTGCCGTAGGAGTTATCGACGGTGCACAGCCAGCGTTCGCCCTGCTTCTGAAAGACATAGGTGGCGCGTCGCGTAACCTGGGATATCCCGTCCGCCGTCGGGATATCCAGCCGGGTCTCCATAATCACCAGCGCATTGCCGCCGCCTTCAATAACCTCCATTTTCCCCTGAGTCACCACCAGTCGGTGCTGGAAATAGTCGGCAATGGCGATAAAGGCTTTGCGGATATTCTCTTTCCCTCTGACCTCCATGCCCGGTTTGACGACCAGCGCGGCGTCTTCTGCGTAATAACTCATCAGGGTATCGTAATCTTCCTGCGAGATAGCGCGATCGCAGGCTTCAATGACTGCTTTCAGTGCCAGGTCAGGGTGACGCATCTCTGGTGCTCCTTGTTGTGAGCGATTTGTCCGCCTCGGCGATCAGGGCATGCAGGTAAGACTAGCCTGCTGTCGTTTATTTTTCATTAATTTGTCGGCAGCTGCCATCACTCCCCGATACGTTCGGTGGACTGCCTGCGTCAGGGGGCGTCTAAGGCCTGCGCAATATCGGCCGCCAGGCGGGAAATCTCAGCGTCACTCAGACGGCCCAGCGACAGGCGTAGCCCGTGGGAGGGCGTACGGATGCCAAACACCTCTCCCTCCCGGACCAGCCAGCCGGCGCGGGCCAGGCGTAAGGCGTAGGGCTGGCTCGCCGCTGGCAGCGGCAGCCAGAAATTGAGGCCATCCCCTGGCGTAGCATGGCTGAAGCCGTGCCGGGCCAGCGCCGCCGCCAGTTTCTCATTCTGCTGGCGATAGTGACGACGAGTCTCCGTCATCGAGGCGATAAACGCCTCGTCGGTCAGGCAGGCCAGCGTCAGGTCCTGCAGCAGATGGCTGACCCACTGGCTGCCGGCGTTAAGCCGCAGGCGCAGCGCCGCTGAAGTAGCGGCATCGCTGGCGATAAAGGCCAGCCGCAGGTCTGGTCCGAGGGTTTTTGACATCGAGCGCACCAGCGCCCAGCGTTGGGTGCTTGCAGGAAGAGGGGAGTGCCATGGCGTGGCCGACAGCAGGGCAAAATGGTCATCAACAATCGCCAGTACCTGCGGATAGCGGGCTAGCACCTCCCGCAGGGCATGCGCCCGGGTTTCCGTCAGGCTACAGCCGGTAGGATTATGCGCGCGCGGGGTTAAGATCACCGCCCGTGCGCCGTTGCGTAACGCCTCCTCCAGGCCGTCAGGATCCATCCCTTCGGCATCCACCGCCACCGGGCAGGGGGTAAAACCGGCGTAACGCACCATATTGATGCTGCTGAGAAAACAGGGATCTTCCACCACAACGCCGTCGCCGGGGAGCAGCAGAGCGCACAGCAGGCGCTCCAGGGCGTCTATCGCCCCGCTGGCGAGATTCACCGCAAAGGGAACGGCTATCTCTCTGGCAAACCACGCCTCGGCCCATTGGCCAAGCCGCGGCTCGATGGGCGCATCGCCATACAGGCGGGGCGTGCGGGCAATCTGGCCCAGATAGCGGGGTAAATCAGGCAGTCTGGCCGGATCCGGATTGCCGCTGGAGATATCGTTCAGCGGGGTCGTTGGGGCACTCCCTCCAGCGCCGGCAGTGTGTCCCGCGCTTTAATGGCTGTACCGTTGCGTCCCTGACTGACGGCCAGCCCGGAGGTCACCAGCCGTTTATAGGCGGCGGCGACAGTGTTGCGATTCACTGCAAGCTGGCTGGCGAGTTCACGTACCGGCGGCAGAACCTC
>OGCP01000701.1_pt1 | contig 12806 bp, 18 predicted proteins | sample 1570191 | NCBI WGS metagenome assembly OGCP01 (sample SAMEA2582180, study PRJEB24529) | metagenome | biome: Human gut stool | place: China | collected 2011
AAACTCTCGCATGGTTTCAGGGTCTATAGATTCCATGAATCCCTCAAAGAATGCTAATTTCTGACTATCTGAAAGGACACTCATTTCCTGATTAAACTTACGGTATGCTACGAGCTGGTCTTGCTGTTCTTTATCCAACCATTGCCCGTTACGTTTTAATATATCAACTTGATCAGTGATCGCCTTGCCTTGATTAGAAAATGCCTTGTGATACAAGCCCAAATCGTCTGCAAGGTCTTCCAGATTATGAAGAATTTGCTCTTGTGAATAGCCTTTGCCCTGCATGGTGTTGGTGTAAGCAGATACGAAGCCAAACGGATTGGATTGGTAGGATTTCAGGGCTTCCTTAGTGAATCCCATATTAAGCGCAGCATCTACAGCAGCGTTTCCGCCTTTCCACTGTCCAGACTTCTTATCAAAGGTGCTATTGGTGTAGCTGTCTGCCAGCTTTTCGGCGATGTCTTTTCCGTTGTCGAGCAACTTCCGCTGACCTTGCAGCCCCATCCCACTATCGATCCCGTTAGCCGTGGCATACTGTGAAAGTGCCTGTAAGACGTTGTAATCAACATTTCCCAACTTCGCACGGGCGACAATCTCGCTCCTTTCCTCCTGAGAGGAAATAGCATCTTTGCCCCAATTATATGCCCCATAAGCAGCAGCGCCCACACCAGCGCCAGCTAATACACGAGAGCCAAGCCCCATAATACTACCTGTAATAATCCCAGTGCCCGGTATATTGCCAGCCACTTTAGCGTAATTAGGAGAAGCCGCTTGTTTACGTTGAGCGTTAATACGTCGATAACTTTGTTGTAAACGTTTAATCTCGCTGTTTTGGCGTTGTAGAGAGATAGTACCTGCTGCATAGGCTTTGGTTATCTTGCTGGCCTGTAATGCAGCTTGTGTTAGCTCAACATTCGTAAGGTGCTGCATTGATTTAAAGCTACTTGCGGTATCCAATAGCTTCAGTTCAGCCTTTTCACGGCGCTGTGCATTTCTCGCAGCCTCTTTCGCTGCCTGAGCCTCCACACGGGCTTGCGCCTTTGCTGCCCTTGCCTTTTCTCGTTCATCGTTGCTACGAGGCTTAGAGGCGGATTTAGAGGCCTTCTCTACCGTTTTCTGAGCCTGTTTCATGTTCTGATTAAAACGTTTGAAATTAAGTTTCGGGTCTTGCAGCTTTTCAAACGCTTTTCGTAGTCCCTCTACTGTAGACATAGCCTCTCTAAGACTATTCTTATCCACCACAAAAGAAACCGTAGATTTGATGGAAGCTACATTAATATCTAACGACATTATTCGCCTCCTTTAGCCAGGAGTTCTCTGATAGCTGTGTCTACATCCTGCCCTCTGTGAATACGTTGCTTTAACGCTGGATAGCTAATGTCTAGCATTGCAGCCAGAGCCTTTATTTTAATGATGTCTGTAGCATTACTGGCATCTAAAGCAATATGAATGCCATGTGATTTGAGTATTAATTGCATTTGGTTTTCTCCATAGAAAACAAAAAAGGCCTGAAAGGAACCCCGGAGATTTGCGCTCTCATTTGTCGGAATCCCTAACAGGCCTAAATCTAAATTATTAAGTTTTATTACGCGCCGAGCGTGATTTTCACTTGCATACCTAACCCGTGGTTAACAGGAAGCGCTGTATTTTCAGTGATAACGTTCCATTCTGAGCCTCGCTCATTCTGGTATCCCCAGCTATAGAATTCAGCAGGAGCTGCATCCAGCAGGGCGAATGTAGAGCTTGCTGCTCCATACATCACCTGATAGACATTCGTGTCTTTGCTAAATACCGGGATAGCAATCATGTCAGCATCTTCCGGCATTTGTGCGATCAGGAGCGGGTCTGTCACTTTGATAACGTCAATTGGGCTGCCCGGCATGGAGAAGGTGCTCACGCCCGGCAATAGCTCATTCCGCTGGAATACGATGTTACGGCTATCGTAAGGCGCTACATACTGGAATGCTGTCGCCATTGCATCAGAGAAACGAAGGGAGCTAAAGGCCGCAGGCTTTGCGAATACACCCACTCTCTCAATCATTCCGGCTAGTCCGCCTGCTGCCTGTTGGATTTTATCCAATACGTCATCAAGGTCTTTAGCTGGCGTAGCTGCGCTCACAGTGTGAGTCATTGGAGAGGCACCAAATAACGTTGAATAATCGATTAACAGATCATTTGTTTTCGGTGTGTATACTTGCCCTTTGAACATTGCACGTGCAAGGTAACTCTCACGGGTACGCATATACGCAATTTTATGTTTAGCTGTATATTCTGCGTAGAGGTCGGCTACAGTCTCTTCGAATGCTGTTCCTTGTTTACGTTTGCCCTGTACATCGGCTGGGGTGAACATATCCTCACGCAGGAAATACGGCGCTTCAATCAGCCATTCCTGCCCGTTCTGGCGTGCCGTTACGTTGTGCTCGTTAGAATGCCGTGAGGTAGGCTCGTTGAACAGCGAATAATTGTCTTCTACAAGCTGAGACACAATCACTTTTGGAGATGTAATCCCTACACCATCAAATAAATCGAGGGCATTAAACAAATAATTCCGCTCAGGAAGCGCTAGGAACATTGGTGAGAGGTCAACTACTTCGCTCCCAATTGCAAGTTTAGTCATTATTTTTATCCTTTATTATTATGATGTGTAGAATACACGGCAAACGAAGCCTTTAGCCTCAAGGGCTGCTACAGCGGCTGCTTTATCAGCTACATTAATATTATCGATTTTTAATCCTACATATGAACCGACATTCGGAGCACGTAGCACATTTACAGCTTTATTAGAGCCAGCTGATACAAAATCAGAAACTACAATAAGAATATCGTCTCCGCTGGTATATGCAGCGCCTGTAGATGTAATGGCATCTCCGCATTCTACATCAGCAGGGAGAGACGCAAATGTTTTACTGTCTACTGCTGCAAACGAGTCTGTAGCGTAGCTCACAATATCGGTTAGCGATTTACGGTAGGGAAATAGGTCTGTCAGATTGATCATGTTTTTTCCTGTTATTATTTATTAATTCGTTGATTAATCCGATCCTGCATAGAGATTTTCTGAGGCTCTAACATTTTAGTAATGAGAGTATCCACCTCATCTGTTGAGGAAACATCAAGGCATTTAGCAATAAACTGTTTCTCTTCCACGCTGAGATTTTTAAAATCATCCTGCATTTTCTGGATTTTATGTTTTTGTGGTTCGTTCATTAGAAGCATGTAATGCCTCCTTTTTTATATTTATAAAAATATCTATATTTACTCTCGCAAAATTAAATATAGATATTTTAGATAGAAGAAAAGCCGGGTCATTACTCCCGGCTTTATACAGGAATTCCATTATGCTAGCTCTTAGGAGGTGCTCTCATAAAGGAGTGATTTTACATGCCAACTATTATCATAAATCCCAAGCAGATTTGTTATAGAGATAATACGATAATGGTTTAATAAAATCACAGGGAAATAACCTTCTGTGAAATTTCCTTTTTCAAATACACTGGAAGGAGAAGCAGCAAGGGGATCACCGTCCTTGCCGCTTTCCTGGAGGAACAACCGAAACAACAAATAATATTAACGGAGGAAATCACATCTCAACAATGCATTTCAAAAAGGATATTTCATGGAGTTACATAAAAATGTTACTTTTAAGTAACCCCTATATATTATATTACCAGTAAAACATTATTTTGTCAAGATATTATTGACATTATATTTAAAATGTGTTATTTGAGAGTAACGATTAGGAATATTCCTAGTAGTTATATAACGCCTCTCGTGTGTTGGTGTTCGGCACCAGTTCAAGCGCCATCTCGCGCGTTTCCTCAATACACTGGAATAGCATCAGCAGGGCATCAGAGATTTCTTCTGAAATAATATCCGCCTCATCTTGGGTTAGCGATGAATGTTCCAGGCTGGCTATACGGCTCGCTACATCACTAATATGCTCTAACATTGCCTGAGCTAGGTCTTGCGCTTTAATCGCCGCTAGGAGGCTCTCAGGCGTTCTCTCGAGCTGCATTTCGTTCAATAGCTTCAGCATAGGGATGGCGTAATTATCGTGGTAGGTTTGTAGGACAGATTGTAAAGTATTATAAGAAGTAGAGTTGGTCATTATTGATCCTTTAATTGTGTTATTGCTGTTCTGATTTTATTGCCCAATACGATGAGAGGAGCTTGCATAGTTAGCGATTTGTCTAGAAGTTCCTCAAGCGAGGAGATTTTCTCCTCTTCGCTCAGATATGCATCTTCAAGAATAAACTCGATTTCTCTCACCTGCCCCTGGCACCAGTTTAATAGTTTCTCGAATCGTTTTGTTTGTGTTGTCTGTTGATGCACTTATTCACTCTCCTTATCGCCGTACACTGCGTCAAAATCTTTTACCAGGTTGTTTAGCCCGTTGACGCTGAGATATCCACAATATGAAACATAATCCTCAAATCCCAAAATCTGGTATTTGCGTAGGGCTGAGGAATCCATAATATATTGTTTGCGTTTACGGGGATTAAAGTAAACATCATCACAGGAGGATAGAATATCATCTAGGGCGTTCTGCTCTTCCTCTGATAACGGAGGGCTATCGTGCTCGATAATCTCTGTGCGCCATTCTCCCGGCACTGAGTTCCATTCCATTGCTAGCTTTGATAGCTCTTTAAAGGCGCTGCGAGAGGCTAATGATTTAGCGGGGGTAATACTGTGGATTGTCGTTCAATACGTGCTAATACGTTTCTTTCTTTTTTTCCCATTATATTTTTCCATGTATGGGGAAAACATCCCTGAATAATAAACGGCTATATAGATAAATAATGTCCAATAAAGCATGATGATCATAAAATGTTTTCCTGATTGTCTTTTAGTGGTGTTCTTATTAGAAGCTTGAATAGATAAATTCTACATTGTCTTGTTCTATACGTTTCAGCGTAAACGATAAATAATGGCTTTCATCATCAATCTCAATCACACCTAGATTTTGTAATGCTCGCATCCAGAATAGACACCCTGAATGGGAGACATTTGATTTTTCTGTAAGCTCTCCATAGCTAATCTCAGTCTTTCGTCCCTTCCAAAACCATAACAGGGAATAATACACCTGCTTGCCTGAATCGTTGATTTGGATTTGGTTTGTATTATTTATTTTGATATATTGAATCAATTAGTCCTCCTGATTAGTTCCAATTACGTTTGATTGTTGCAATCCCCATAGCGAGAGAATTTGCTGCTTGTTTTTGTGTCATCCCCTTGGCTTTACATTCCTGTACTCTCTCGCGAGTCTCATTTCCTTTAACCTTTTTTCTAGGTTTCTCAAAATTGAAGCAGTCGATAGATGCACCGGGAAAATAATATTCCTTGATATATTCAGCAGTGGATAAATCCGGCACTACGAACACGAGGGGAGCGCTTATAGCTGTATTTCTGATCGATGTACGGCTAATAAACTGGTAGCAGCGTTCATAATTCATTGCTGCACGTTGTTTCTGTTCGAACTCCTCAACGTTCCAACCATTTAGATCAGCATATTGTCGCCATTTACCCTGAAAATCCCTGTCCAGATTGCTGCATCCCAGGAACACAGCATTATGCATGTGCTGATAGTGGTTTAATCCGTAAGAAGCCATTGAAACACGCTCACCACGAGAGCCACTGGAGAGGATTTCATCCCCTATCGTTGTGAATTCACAGATTGATTTGTCTCTGTTGGTGGCAAAAATGAACTCACCAGGAACACGGCGGATGATTTCCTGCAAATGGTCGTTAAACACGTGCTGTAGGCTCGTGAGAGTGCATCTGTTCTCGCACACAGCCATCAGGGTGATAGCACCTCGTTTATGTTTACGGCGTTCCACAGGAGGCTGTAGGTGTTCTCCGGCCTCTGACACCGTATACCCTGCCACATGCTCAGCAGCCCAGACGAACAGACTACGAGAAGAGCCAGCACCTAACACTGTGAGATTTTCCGCCCACTGTGCGGATTTGATAATCGGTGATGCAGTGAATGCAAAAAGATGTTTATTTTCCTCATAAAGCAGTCCAGCACCTTGCAGGATAGCCCACAGCAGGCGTTTTAATTCCTCACCGTTAGCCTGTTTCTCATGCCAGTATTTATAGAGATCATCACGGTAGTTTTCATTTAAAAATAAAAGCCCGTCTTTTTCTTCCAGCCATTTAATGAATGGAAAATTCTCCTCTGTGCGGTCGGTGTGTGTGGCTTTGATATAGGCACCGAACATGGCATCAGGGATTTCATCAATAAATACGCTAAAATCCTTGAGGAGCGATTGCAGCTCTGTTTCAAACTCAGCACGATAACAATAATGTTTAAAACACTCGTGAGTGCAGATAATAACAGAATGCTGAAAATCGTTTTCTAGCGTAGTGGTGAGATGTTTTACGGCGTTCAGTTCAATATCTACGTGATAACTCCGCACGCCCCTAGGCTCTAGCTCAGATTTCACCTGTTCACATAATTCATGTGTCGGCATCACGAGGAGGTAACGAGGGGGGATTGCTTCAGAGTTGGTTAGTAAACTAGATTTAATGTATTGCTGTAATGTGGTGGATTTTCCAGATCCGCAAATTGCATCAACGTAGGTTACTTCCGGTCTTTTTTGATTCATTATTTTCCTCTTGCTGTAGGATTGCTGTGATTAATTCATTAACTAATGCTGCTGCGGGTTTATCCTCGCGGTTAGCTCGTTCAATTAGTAGTTTGTGGGTTTCAATGCTAAAACGAATATTCATCTATTGTTCACTCCTGTATTTGTCATAAGCTGCGAGGGCGTTAGCGAACATTTCATAACGTTCCTCATAACCTCTGCTACGTGCGCTATGCATGGATGCGTAAATAACGTGGCGTTTAACTTTGCCGTCAATCAGGGCACGCAACACCTGATCCTCGTTCCAATATTTCAATATTTATCTCCCTGAGATTTGGACGTAAAAAACCCCGAGTAGATTTCCCTACTCAGGGTCAATGGCAGAAGGTTTTCTCCCCTTCATATTACTCATAATACAACATTTACTAAGGTTTGTCAATACCTAACATGATCTTTTTTAAGGATTTTTTAAATGTCAATATAAAAATAACACATATAGCACAAATTATTATTAAAATTCAATGGTTAATATAAAAAATAATGAGAGTATCATTTCCGGCTCTTCATGCAGTGAGCCGATCTTGCAGCATAGCTGCATTGCACAGACACATTTAGAAGGTATCAAAATTATGTAAAGGGGCTTATCATTAAAATGATACCTTTTTACCTTCTATAAGGTAAGGCGAACAATGAGCTGGCGCAGCAGCGAATTTGCATGATAAAGATGGTATAGAATGTTAAATTATTGATTAATTTATTAATTAATACATTAATTGATCATTAATTAGTCATTCTGCGCACAGCGCAATAGTTATTGTGCAGCGTTTCACGCAGCCCAGCTTGCACAAGTAAGAGAGTATTATCTATTAATTCATTAATTGTTAATTTATAAATTGATTAATTAATAAACAATTAACTATTTATCTATCTATACAGGAAGAATATCTCTATCAAAGAATGTTTCTGTGCAAAGTCTTTCCTGTATAGCAGTTTTCCATGCGCGGCATTGCGCATAACAGTTTTCTACCATCATCTATCAGGAACATAACACAATCCCATTCATTACATTCATGTGCTCTGTGTTCTGACGTTAACACGTTCCTGATGAGCCGGAAATTTTCATAAGGTAATTCATGCAATAACCTAGGAATAATCCTAGCTAATCCACTATTAATTCATACATTATTCATGCAATAAAAAGCGCCTGTAACGCTCTATAAGCGACATTCTCACTTATATAGTGTCTTTGGTCACTATTGTTCAAATGCAGCTATAGCAAGGCTTGTAGGGCTGTTTGTCATGAAAACTACTTTTGTTCACATGCAAGATTATTTTCATTTGTTGAACGAGATTTCAAAAGCGTAATTTTGAAAGCACAAAATGTAATAACATAACAATCAACTGACGCAAATAACAACCATTCTCATTTGCCATGCAAATCCCTATCTCACGGTATTGTAGTAATGTGAGGTAGAACAACTAACATATTGATTTACATAACAAATATATCTATCACCCTCTTTCATCATCTCCACTATGCAAGGTTTATTCAGTATTTATGCATAAGCCGTTTTTCATTTGGCAAGAATAAACATGTGTTTATAAATGCCAACACATTGATTTATAAGAAGATATTTGAAACTGGCGAAAATTTGAAATGATGGGGCGTGCTTTTTTGCGTTAAGCACCCTAAGCAAGGGATCTCACCGCCCCTATAAATCAGATAAAAAGTGAGATTCAATCATTGTAACTAACTGAAAATGATCATAATCTTATCTCACAGTTTCAATATTGACGGAGATAAGCAGATGGCGACCACGAAGATAATCACACAGGCAGAAGCATTTAAGCTGGTTAGTTGGCTTGAGAGTCATAACAAACAGCTATTCGCAGACGTAGCCATAGCTATGGCCTCTTTATGCCTACGTGTCGGGGATACGGTGAATTTGAAGTTCAACCAGTTCAAGGAAGGAAACACGCTGGAAGTGTTGGAGAGTAAGACGGGCAAGAAGAAGGAGATCGTCGTCCCTGCAAAGGTATGGGAGATAGTGCAGAGGAGGAAAGCCATTTTTCCACGTGACACCTATCTATTCACCTCTCATTCAAACCGTGCAAGTGGTCTGAAGCCCGTGAGCCGTGAGCAAGTGAACCGGGAGCTAAAACAAGCGGCTGAGAATGTAGGGATTAGAGGAACGGTAGGGTGTCACTCGTTTAGAAAGTTTGCCGCTACGCAGGTATTTGAACAGAGCAACGGCAACCTGGCTTTAGCAATGCGTACCCTCAACCATTCCGACCCAAAAGTCACAATGAACTATTTGAAAATCGACGTTAAGAGCGTAGGCGCTGCACTTGCTAACATTTGGGAGTAATCACATGAAACCGTTAATCGTGCTAACGCTAGCGCTCATAAGCGTACAATCTCATGCAGGACAGATAACAATGGTCAGTCCACAGGAGGAGCAAACAGAGAACGGGAAAACGCTATGCATCTATGAGAACAGCATGTACTCATTCACCTACATTACCAAAGGCGCTTGTCCCTATGCAAAAACCTTTGATACAGAGGATTCGGAATAGTTATGAGGACGTAGAACGGATAAATAAGAATTTAAATTGGCAAGGCTATTGCTACAAATTTTAATGCGTTATGATAGAATATACAAAATCCCATCTAAAACGTAAAGGTTTAAAATGAGTCATGATGCTGAGATAATCGCCCAGGCTATTACAGCGATTAAACCCACACCCGATTATCTGAAAGATTATATATTCCCTTTTGTCATTGCTTTTTTCTCTGCCCTTCTTGGTGGGATTTCAGCTATTTATATTAACAGGCATCAAGAACTAAAGAACATTGCCAAAGAAAACTATATCTCTGCCAATCAGGTGTTTTTGTTAGCTCAGGAGTGCTTATCTAATTTGGTCGCCATAAAATACAATTATGAAGATATCAAATCAGACCACCCACTAGTTAGGGCTGGACATTTTCCAACAATAATTACAAATCTTGATGATGTCACATTCAATGCTCACTCCCTTTATTTTATACGAACAATACCAACGGCAAACAAAAAAGCCTGGCAGAAACTAGTTGGATTTATAAAATACAGAATACTAAGAAAGAAAATCGAACAACCATCGGCTGAAGAACTACGAAAATCATGGAGAAACATTGTAAAAATCTCTTCTATGTTTGGTAATTATAACCAGGTGATGGGCCTTTTACGTATGAGAAACTCTATGAATGAGGAAGTTAAGCAATTATTATCAGAAGGTAATAATATAATGCTTTACGCCCCTATTGAAGAGGTTAGAAAAAGAATTGGGGATAAACTCTGTGGTGGCTTTGTTGATGTTACAGAATCTGTCATCTCCCTAACTGATTCTGTTATGCAGGAACTACACAATTTTCTACTTGAGTTCTCTGAAATAGCTGAAAGCAACATTGAACTTAAAAGAATAAAAGAATGGGGCCGATTCCCAATATATAAAAACACTCAAGAAGCATTTTTGGAATGTATGAAACCAATCATCAAGCCAAATTATAAGATTTTATCTGAATATACAGGGGCTCCGGAGGAGAAACTACGAAACAAATACAATTTTAATGAGCTGGCTTAGGTCATTCTAGCTATTCGTAGTGAAGTAATTACAAGAGGGGCTTAGGCCCCTAAAGTTTATGGGACAGGTACAACGGAAATAATGGAGAATCCCGAAACAACCGTGCTCCTATTAGAAGGTGAGTTAAATCTTGTCGTATCTCTTCTTACTGCATCATATATTTCATCTTGTGTTGGTTCGTTGTCAGATTGAAGTAACACTTCTTCCGATCTGGTTTCGTTACCATCTCTGTGTTCGTAAGTGATTTTATACGTAACGCTCATCGGTAATCCTCTTGGTTGATTTGTATATTTTTGTTCACTAAAGTGTGGTCAGTAGCTTGACTTGGACAAGCTGAACGAGCTCAATCATTGCAACAGGAAAAATATCTTTGAACATTCTCATTCTAATATCACTCTCTTGATCTTCTGGAGGAGCAAGACCTTCGATTAAAGCATAGCAAACCTCATCTCCTTCCCATTTGCTTTTGAAATCATCCTGATTAAGATGGATAACATAAAACCCCCCATCAATGCGCTTTAGATCGCGGTCTTTGTATCCTACAAGGCGCGTCTCTTCAAATCTTATCAACAAATTATCGCTTTCATGTTCAACAAGTTGTTGCGTAGGTGCGATATGGTAAGGGTTGGATATTGCATAAATTTGTGTCATTTGATGCTCCTTCGATTTTCAGTCATCCGATAGTAGCCCAACATCAAGCAAATAGAAGCCATAAAGCGTCGTTAGCACTGCTTACCAACTTACACAATCTACTACGGTTAGTAGTTGGTTTAGCGCTGGTCTATGCGTATATCTTGCAGTAATCCCCAATGACTGAGTACGGCTATGACCAACTACAAACTGCACCAATGCTGCATTACCAGTTTTGGCTATAGCCTCAGATATGAAAGTGTGGCGCAAGGCATGAATCACACGTTTCTGCCCAAACTCGTTGTATTTAGGGATATTGCACTCATTCATTAAGTTATGCCATTGAATAGCGGTATATTCATAAGTTGGCAAGTCGCTAAACACAAGATCACCAGAATTAAGGGGTTTGATACGTGCTAGCAACAAAGCTTCAATATTTTTACTGATCGGGATTTGTCTTTGTGCGTGCTCAGATTTACCGTCTTCAACAAAGATGTAGTAACGCCCCGTTTCCTCATCCTTGCGTATGTGCTCCTTGCGTATAGCCGCCATTTCACCCCGGCGAGCACCGGTGTAAATTAAAGTAAGGAAGTAGTCTTTACGCCAATCGGTAAACGTAGATAACCGTTCTATGAGCCGTTGCATCTCAGGCCGCGAGTAATGCCCGCCCTTATTCTCTGTCACCTCATACTTGATCCCCTCAGTAGGTGATTTTTCTAATATATCCTTCTCATCCTTAAGAAACACTTTGAAAAATGAGGAATAAATCTTGAGGTGTTTTTTAACGTTAGCACTACTGATCAGATCGTCCTCTGGCACATCCAAATCTATGCACTCCGAGAGGCTCATTTCTGAATACGGTTTATGGTTACGGCGTGGAAGGTTCTCAATCACTGCCAGTGTTTGGCGTATATGCTGTTTGGTAATGCTCCCTACAGGAATATCCCCTAAAACGTGCTTCAGCACCTCGTAGAAGCGATTATTCTCCCGAGCTATGGTGATAGCCCAGTTTTTCCCCTTCTCCGCTACAAACAGTTTCCACGCATCTGAGAGTAACGGTGTATCTGAATGGTCAGGAGCATCAACAGTAGCTACAGCTTGTTTAATTGCTGGCTGCTTCAGTTTTTCGGTATCGGCTAGCTGTGATTGCATGGATTCAACAAGAGCACGATAGCGGACGATATCGCCAGAATAGAACGCTTCATAAGCCTGATGCAGCATTGCTTGATGCATGTCTATCTGCCCAGCCACCTCATAGGCCTGATCTAAATCTTTTTGACTGAAAGCAACCTTCTTTTGGTGAAGGGCTGCCAGCATCATGCGAGCGGTAGAGTCATCACCGTTATAGACACGATTCAAATGTATATCGGCACGGCCTTTTGCCTCTGTGACTGTAGCAGCAGGTGAGATAGCAGTTTCAGAATCTATTTTACGCTGGAAACGCCCCAGGTCAGGCATCCGCTTAGCCTCCTCAACCCCCATTCTCAACCAGTCCAACAGATAAGTATCAAAATCGCGCTGAGTGGCCTCACGGAAACCATCTATATGCATTTTGAATTGCTCGACAGACAGCGAGCCATTTTGAACAAGAGGGATGTATGGGCTTAGGCGACTCATGGTCACTTCAACCGCTCTTAGTGAATCAGTGCCTAAACTACGACGAAAGAAAGTCCCGTCAGGGAGACGAAAATTGATGTAGTAGGTGTTGCCGCGTTTGGTAGTGAATTTCGGGGCTTTGTTGTCCACTCTGTTACCCATTGCGTTGACCCTTTTGTTATACATTTCATAGAGTTAACGCTAACGACTTGATTTATTATGTAGATTTATGGCCTTCCCAGGCGTCTGGTATGCTTTCAAAAACAACGAGTTAGCCTAAAACTCAACTTAACTCACTGATCTGTAAATATTTCATGGCACACAGCATGGCAAACAACGTACCACACAAGCTGTCACACAATGATTCGTGGGCGC
>OGCP01000708.1_pt1 | contig 12546 bp, 10 predicted proteins | sample 1570191 | NCBI WGS metagenome assembly OGCP01 (sample SAMEA2582180, study PRJEB24529) | metagenome | biome: Human gut stool | place: China | collected 2011
GGCCTGCTGCCATAGTTTCACCACCGCTTCGCCGCTGCGCGGGGTGAGTTCGCTGGGTTTAAAGACCACGGTATTGCCCGCCAACAGCGCCGGCACGATGTGCCCGTTCGGCAGATGGCCGGGAAAGTTATAGGGGCCAAACACCGCCAGTACGCCGTGCGGCCGGTGACGCAGCGTGGCGGCGCCGTCGGGCAGGTCGCTGTGCTGTTCGCCGGTGCGGACGTGGTAGGCCTTCACCGAGATCGCCACCTTGTTGATCATCGCCGTCACTTCCCCGGCCGCCTCCCAGCGCGGCTTTCCGGTCTCGGCGCCGATAACCGCCGTCAGCTCCGCCTTACTGGCTTCCAGCAGAGCGGCAAACTTTTCAACGATCGCCTGACGGGCGGCAAACGGCAGCCGCGCCCAGGACGGGAACGCCTGGCGGGCAGCCGCCACCGCCTCGGCAACCTGCCCGGCATCCGCCGCCTCGCCCTGCCAGACAACCTTCAGGTTAACCGGATCCTGTTTACTGAAACCTGGCCCACGGCCGGGCCGCCACTCGCCGTTAATCCACAGACTCATGCAGTTTTCTCCTCAGGGATCAGGCGCACCATGCGCACCTGGTCGCCGGCATGACACTTCAGCATATCCAGTTCGCGGGCGCTGAGGGTCAGGGTGTCGCCATCCGGATCGGCATGCACCAGCAGAGCGCGGAACTGGTGATACTGTTCATTCGCCACCAGGCACAGCGGCCAGTCACCGAGCGGGGTTTCACCTGCCTCGGTGGTCACCAGACGGCTTTTGCGGATCGCCCGCACCCGGTCGATGTCGCACTCCAGAGTCGGGCCGCCGTCGAAAATATCGATGTAGTTCAGGTAGCGGAACCCCTCTTTCTCCAGCACCGTCCGGGCCGGGGCGGTCTGCGGATGAACCTTGCCGATCACCGCCTGTGCCTCAGGGGAAAGGAAATCGATATACAGCGGATGCTTGGGCATCAGGGCGGCAATGAAAGCCTTCTGTCCGGTGCCGCACAGGTAGTCGGCACGGGAAAACTCCATGGCGAAAAAGCGTTTGCCCAGGCTCTCCCAGAACGGCGAGTAGCCCTGCTCGTCAATCACCCCGCGCATCTCGGCGACCACCTTCTCATTGAAGCGCTCGCGAAAGGCGGCCATAAATAAGAAGCGTGATTTCGACAGCAGATAGCCATTGCCCTCTTTGCGCCACTGCGGGTCGAGGAACAGGGTACACAGCTCGCTGCTGCCGGTATGATCGTTGCTGAGAAACAGCGTCGGCAGCGCCTGATAGACGTTGAGCTCCTTCGAGGCATGGACCTGGGTGCCGACCCGGTAGTTATACCAGGGATCGTTGAGCCCCACCGCCACCTCGATCGCGCAGATGCCCACCACCGCGCCGCTTTCGCTCTCCTCCAGCACAAAGACATAGCCCTGCTCGCTTTTCGGTAGCTCGCCGCGCCAGGTCTGCTGCGAGCGGGCGATCCGCGCCGCGAGGGTCGCTTCATCCACCGGCAGCGAGGTCAGCCCGCCGCCGGTCTCCGCTGCCAGCTTCAGCAGCCCGGGCAAATCGCCCGGCTCCACCGGTCGAATAACCATCATGATGAGACTCCTGCCACGAAACGCGCGCAGGCCCGCTCGACGCGATCCAGCCCGCTGTTCACCTCTTCTTCACTGACGTTCAGCGCTGGCGCGAAACGCACCACGTTGGCGCCGGCGATCAGAATCATCACCCCCTCTTCCGCCGCCAGGTTACTGAGGGTTTTCGCCTTCCCGGCCCAGGCGTCGTTTAGCACGCAGCCGAGCAGCAGTCCCAGGCCGCGGATCTCCTTGAACAGGCCATAGCGGGCGTTAATTGCCTGCAGGCGTTCACAAAACCACTGATGGCGCTGTCTGACGCCGGAGAGCACTTCCGGGGTGTTGACGATCGACAGCAGTTCGCCGGCCACCGCCCCGGCCAGCGGGTTACCGCCGTAGGTGGTGCCGTGGGTGCCGACGGTCATCACGCTGGCGCAGGCCTCTGTCGCCAGCAGCGCGCCAATAGGGAAACCACCGCCCAGCGCTTTGGCGGTGGTCAGCACATCGGGCGTCACGCCGTAGTGCATATAGGCGAACAGCGATCCGGTACGCCCCATACCACACTGTACTTCATCAAAGACGAGCAGCGCCTGGTGCTGATCGCACAGCTCGCGCAGTCCCTGCAGGAAAGCCGGCGTGGCCGCCGTCACGCCGCCTTCGCCCTGAATCGGCTCCACCACCACCGCGCAGGTGTGGTCATCCATCACCGCTTTTACCGCCTGCAGATCGTTGAAGGGAACATGGACAATATCCGCCGGTTTTGGGCCGAAACCATCGGAATACTTCGGCTGACCGCCGACGGAAACGGTAAACAGGGAGCGGCCATGAAAGGCATTATGGAAGGCGATGATTTTGGTTTTATACGGGCTATGGCGGGTCACCGCATAGTGACGCGCCAGCTTAAAGGCCGTTTCATTGGCTTCGGTGCCGGAGTTCATAAACACCACGCGCTCGGCGAAGGTAGCCTCGACAAGTTTACGTCCCAGACGCAGCGCCGGCTCATTGGTAAAGACGTTGCTGGTGTGCCACAGCATTTCGCCCTGCTGATGCAGCGCCGCCACCAGCGCCGGATGGCAATGGCCAAGCGCCGTCACCGCGATACCGCCGGCGAAATCGATATACTCTTTCCCCTGCTGATCCCAGACGCGGCTGCCTTTCCCCTTCACCGGGATGAATTCTGCCGGTGCATAAATTGGCAAAATAACTTCATCGAATGTGGCGCGGGTGATTGCCGGTTGTTCAGTTGCCATGTCTTGCCCATCCCTCTTCGTTACGCAGATGCGATTATGATAATCTAATCACAAAATATGCATAAAAAATCAGTCAATAGCAACTGAAAATCACCGTTTCAAAAAGTTGGCCAGCAATTGATGGCCCTGCTCGCTGAGGATACTTTCCGGATGAAACTGCACGCCCTCGAGATCCCATTCGCGGTGACGGATCCCCATAATCTCACCGCTGGCGCTGCGGGCAGTGACGTTAAACTCGGACGGGAGCGTCGGCGGGTCAATCACCAGCGAGTGATAGCGGGTCACCGTCAGGGGATTATTCAGCCCCTGAAACACCCCTTCGCCGTTATGCTCGATAAGCGAGGTTTTGCCATGCATGACCTGGGCCGCCCGCACGATAGTCGCGCCAAACGCCTGGGCGATCGCCTGATGCCCGAGACAGACGCCCAGCAGCGGCGTTTTTCCGGCATAGTGGCGGATAACCGCGAGGGAAATCCCCGCCTCATCCGGCGTGCAGGGGCCTGGCGAGATCACGATTTTCTCCGGCGCCAGCGCCGCTATCTCCTCCAGCGTCAACGCATCGTTGCGTCTGACCAGTACTTCCGCCCCCAGTTCGCAGAAGTACTGATACAGATTCCAGGTGAAAGAGTCATAGTTATCGATAAGCAGGATCATAGCGGCTCCGGAACAATCAAAACCGGGCTATTCTACTCAGATTCCCGCGCTTCGCTTACCACTTTGCGAAAGATCGCCACCAGCGGGGCCAGATCGCCCATCGCGCTCTGCTGGCAGGCCGCACTCCAGCCGGCGGGGTCAACGTCACGCCAGTTAAGAAGGTAGCCGGCATGTATCGCCAGCTGTTCAAAGAAAATGCGCTGGGTCAGGCCATTGCCAAGACGAAAAGGGTGCAGCACATTAATTTCACCATAGAACCAGCTCAGGCGTTCGATAAAGGTATCGCGCGGCAGGCCACTGAGATAATCCTCCTGCTCAAGGGCCTGCATCAGGGCATTCCCCTCCTCCTCGATCCGGGCAAAGTGGCAGAACGGCGTATCGCCCAGGTAGAGGTTCACTTCACGCAAGCGGCCCGCCCAGTCAAACAGATCCTGATACAACTGGTGATGAATAGCGCACAGATAGGGTAAGCCGCGCACCCGCGGGCCCAGCGGCAGAGTGGCCGCCCGCAGCGCTGTCATCTCAAAGGCGGCCTGCTGCAGATTTTTAGCCTGGCGGATGCCGAGACGGTTGCGCAGCACGTTCAGCGCCGGATAGAGATAAGGATCGCGTTCATCGCCGAATTTATCGCTCATACTCCCTCCGCAACGTCGCCAGACGCGCCAGCGCCTCTTCGGCAGTCAGCGTAACCAGCGGCACCGTCACGCCTTCAAGGCGACGGCTGGCCTGAAAATTGGTATTGCGTGTCTGTTCCCAGAGTCGGGATTTTTGCTTATCGGTGAGTGGACGCATCGTCGCCCCCCTTATCGTCCCCTGTGTGCCACAAGTATAAGCAGCAATTTCAGGTTATGCCGGGAGGCGACCGGGCGCGGCGATAGACCACCGCGCCGCGGGAGGATTAGGGTAGCACTTTCGCAGAGAGGATAACGACCGGTTTGGTCGGCACATTCTGGTACGGACCAACGTTATGGGTCTGGACCTGGGAGATCTTATCCGCAACATCCATCCCCTTCACCACTTTGCCGAATACCGCATAGCCAAAGTCGCGCTGGCCATGGTCGAGGAAGGCGTTATCCGCCACGTTGATGAAGAACTGACTGGTGGCGCTATCCTGATCGGCGGTACGCGCCATCGCGATGGTGCCGCGGGTGTTGCGCAGGCCGTTGTCTGCTTCATTCTTGATCGGCGGGTTAGGCTGCTTCTGCTGCATCTGTTCGTTAAAGCCGCCGCCCTGCACCATGAATCCCGGGATCACGCGGTGAAAGGTGGTGTTGTTGTAGAAGCCGCTGTTGACGTACTTCAGGAAGTTATCCACGGAAATCGGGGCTTTCTGGCTGTTTAACTCAAGCTCAATGTTACCTGCCGAAGTGGTCAGCAGCACATGCGGATCGCCCTTTGCCGCCATGGCCGGGGAGAACGCTGAAATAGCGAAAACGGCGGCCATCGCCGCCAGTGTTGATTTGAGCATGGAAATTCCTTAACGGAGCAGAATAAAAGCGAGTGCCTTGATTCTAAAGAGCCTTTGCATCCTGGGCCAGCCTTTTACCAAATTTTACTTAGCTGTAATAATTGTAACCGCGCAAACGATCTCCTTTGCAGCGAACAAGCGTGATGCAGATCACATTAAAACATGCAAAAGATAACCCATTTCACAATAAACATTTAATTACATCACCTGAACGAATAAAATCTGTCCGCCCGGCGCAGCGTCAACGCGCTTTACCTTTCTATTCACAGGCCAGTCATGACTAACAGCAACCGTATTAAGCTCACATGGATCAGCTTCTTCTCCTACGCCCTGACCGGCGCGTTGGTGATCGTCACCGGGATGGTGATGGGTAACATTGCGGATTATTTCCATCTGCCCGTTTCCAGTATGAGCAACACCTTTACCTTTCTGAACGCCGGTATTCTGATCTCTATCTTCCTCAATGCCTGGCTGATGGAAATCGTGCCGCTGAAAACTCAGCTGCGCTTTGGCTTTATTCTGATGGTGCTGGCGGTGGCCGGCCTGATGCTCAGCCACAGCCTGGCGCTGTTTTCCGCGTCGATGTTCGTTCTCGGCCTGGTGAGCGGGATCACCATGTCGATCGGGACCTTCCTGATCACCCATATGTATGAAGGCCGTCAGCGCGGAGCGCGTCTGCTGTTTACCGACTCCTTCTTTAGCATGGCGGGAATGATTTTCCCGATGGTCGCCGCCGTCCTGCTGGCGCGCAGCATCGAGTGGTACTGGGTCTACGCCTGTATTGGTCTGGTGTATGTCGCCATTTTCGTCCTGACTTTCGGCTGTGATTTTCCGGTGTTGGGCAAAAAAGCGCAGAGCGAAAACAGCCAGCCGGTAGTGAAAGAGAAGTGGGGCATCGGCGTGCTGTTCCTCTCCGTTGCGGCGCTGTGCTACATCCTCGGTCAGCTGGGCTTTATCTCCTGGGTACCGGAATATGCGAAGAGCCTGGGCATGAGCCTCGGGGATGCCGGTAAACTGGTGAGCGATTTCTGGATGTCCTACATGATCGGCATGTGGTCATTCAGCTTCATCCTGCGCTTCTTCGACCTGCAGCGTATCTTAACCGTCCTCGCCGGGCTCGCGACGGTGCTGATGTACCTGTTTATCAATGGTTCCCCGGAGCATATGCCGTGGTTTATTCTGACCCTGGGCTTCTTCTCCAGCGCCATCTACACCTCGATCATTACGCTCGGCTCGCAGCAGACGCGGGTCGCTTCGCCGAAGCTGGTGAACTTTATCCTCACCTGCGGCACCATCGGCACCATGCTCACTTTCGTGGTCACCGGCCCGATTGTGGCTGCCAGCGGTCCACTGGCAGCGCTGCACACCGCTAACGGCCTCTATGCCGTGGTATTCGTGATGTGCTTTATCCTCGGCTTCGTCTCCCGTCACCGCCAGAACAACGCTCAGGCGGCGTCTCACTAAGCCTTCGGCCCCTTTGCGTCCGCAAGGGGGCTATTCCTCATAAAAGAGAGCTCCTCGCCACCGCGGTCGGTCTGGATCCAGGTTTGCGCCAGCTGGGTGGTCGCGATCACCCTTCCCTGGCGAATTGACCAACGCACAGGCACCTGGCAGCGGACGGCCTCAAAGCCATTCTCCGCCGGGAGAATGATCAGGTTAGCCGGGTTGCCGCTGACTATGCCGTAATCCTCCAGGCCAAATGTGCGGGCGCTGTTGTCGGTGATAAGCTTCAGACCGTCGTTGATCTGCTGGTAGCCCATCAGCTGGCAGACGTGCAGGCCCATATGCAGGACCTGCAGCATATTGCCGGTCCCCAGCGGGTACCACGGGTCAAAGACGTCATCATGACCAAAGCACACGTTGATCCCCGCCGCCATCAGCTCCTTCACCCGGGTAATCCCCCGTCGCTTAGGGTAGTCATCAAACCGGCCCTGCAGATGAATATTCACCAGCGGATTGGCGACAAAGTTGATACCGGAGAGCTTAAGCAGGCGGAACAGGCGCGAGGTATAAGCGCCATTATAGGAGTGCATAGCGGTGGTATGGCTGGCCGTTACCCGCGGCCCTATCCCCGCTTTCAGCGCCAGCGCGGCAACGGTTTCAACAAAGCGCGACTGTTCATCGTCAATTTCATCGCAGTGAATATCCAGCGGGCGATCATATTTTTGCGCCAGCCGGAAGGCGATATGCAGCGACTCCACCCCATATTCACGGGTGAACTCAAAATGCGGGATGGCCCCAACAACATCCGCCCCCAGCTTGAGGGCCTCCTCCAGCAGCGCTTCGCCGTTGGGGTAAGAGAGGATCCCCTCCTGTGGAAAAGCAACTATCTGCAACTCGACCCATGGCGCGACCTCCCGTTTGACCTCCAGCATCGCCTTCAGCGCCGTTAATGTGGGATCGGAGACGTCGACATGAGTGCGGACAAACTGCACGCCATTGGCGATCTGCCACTTCAGGGTTTTCCACGCCCGGGCTTTGACGTCCTCATGGCTGAGCAGCGCTTTTCGCTCCGCCCAGCGCTCAATCCCCTCGAACAGGGTGCCGGACTGGTTCCAGTGCGGCTCGCCGGCCGTCTGGGTGGTATCCAGGTGGATATGCGGCTCAATAAAAGGCGGGATCGCCAGCCCGCCGCGAGCGTTCAACACCTCGTAGCTTTCGTCGCGCGCCTCGCCCATCGGCGTGATCTCGCCAAAGCGGCCCTTATCAATCGCTATTTGCCACAGGCCGTCGCGGTCTGCCAGGCGTACGTTCTGAATTAACCAAAGCGGCGCTGCTGTCATATCACCTTCTCCATTCAATATGGCTAGTTTTCTGCCCAACCCCAATCGCGGCCCATCCAATTCTTGTACACAAAATCAGCAAAAAGGAAAAGCCAGCGTTTTCCATAACTTAGAAAAATACAGATAAATCAATTATATACCCATTAAGTGGTAGGTGAAGTTGTCATTGATTTGCATCAATAAGCCTGATGGCTGAATCGTTAAGGTAGGCGGTAATAGAAAAGAAATCGAGGCAAAAATGAGCAAAGTCAGAATCGCTATCATCGGTAACGGCATGGTTGGCCATCGCTTTATCGAAGAGCTTCTCGATAAGGCGCCTGCCGGACAGTTCGACATTACCGTGTTCTGTGAAGAACCGCGTATCGCCTACGACCGTGTCCACCTGTCGTCTTATTTCTCCCACCATACCGCAGAAGAGCTGTCGCTGGTGCGCGAAGGTTTCTATGAGAAACACGGCGTCAAGGTGCTGGTCGGCGAACGGGCGATCACTATTAACCGCCAGGAGAAGGTGATCCACTCCAGCGCCGGGCGCACCGTGTTCTACGACAAGCTGATTATGGCGACCGGCTCATACCCCTGGATCCCGCCGATTAAAGGCGCGGAAACTCAGGATTGCTTCGTTTATCGCACCATTGAAGATCTTAACGCGATTGAATCCTGCGCCCGTCGCAGCAAACGCGGCGCGGTGGTCGGCGGCGGCCTGCTCGGCCTGGAAGCGGCCGGCGCGTTGAAAAACCTCGGTGTGGAAACCCATGTTATCGAATTCGCGCCGATGCTGATGGCCGAACAGCTCGACCAGATGGGCGGCGAGCAGTTGCGGCGCAAAATCGAAAGCATGGGCGTGAAAGTTCACACCAGCAAAAACACCAAAGAGATTGTTCAGCAGGGCACCGAGGCGCGCAAAACCATGCACTTCGCCGACGGTAGCGAGCTGCAGGTCGATTTCATCGTCTTCTCAACCGGGATCCGCCCGCGCGATAAGCTGGCCACCCAGTGCGGGCTGGCGGTCGCCCAGCGCGGCGGCATCATGGTCAACGATAGCTGCCAGACCTCCGATCCGGATATCTATGCTATCGGGGAATGCGCCAGCTGGAACAACCGCGTCTACGGTCTGGTCGCCCCCGGCTATAAAATGGCCCAGGTGGCCGTCGACCATCTCCTCGGCAGTGAAAATAGCTTCACCGGCGCCGACCTCAGCGCCAAGCTGAAGCTGTTGGGTGTGGACGTGGGCGGGATCGGCGATGCCCACGGCCGCACGCCGGGCGCCCGTAGCTACGTCTATCTCGACGAAAGCAAAGAAGTTTATAAGCGCCTGATCGTCAGCGCCGACAACAAAACGCTGCTCGGCGCGGTACTGGTCGGCGACACCAGCGACTACGGCAATCTGCTGCAGCTGGTGCTCAACGCCATCGAGCTGCCGGAAAACCCGGATTCGCTGATCCTCCCGGCCCACGCCGGCAGCGGCAAGCCATCGATCGGCGTGGATAAACTGCCGGACAGCGCGCAGATCTGCTCCTGCTTTGACGTCAGCAAAGGCGACCTGATCGCCGCTATCAACAAAGGCTGCCACACCGTGGCGGCGCTGAAAGCGGAAACCAAAGCCGGGACCGGCTGCGGGGGCTGTATTCCGCTGGTCACTCAGGTGCTCAACGCCGAGCTGGCGAAACAGGGCATCGAGGTCAACAACAATCTGTGCGAACACTTCGCTTACTCCCGTCAGGAGCTGTTCCACCTGATCCGCGTGGAAGGCATTAAAACCTTCGACGAACTGCTGGAAAAACACGGTCAGGGCTACGGCTGTGAAGTCTGTAAGCCGACCGTCGGTTCCCTGCTGGCCTCCTGCTGGAATGAGTACATCCTCAAGCCGCAGCACACGCCGCTGCAGGACAGCAACGACAACTTCCTCGCCAACATTCAGAAAGATGGTACCTATTCGGTGATCCCGCGCTCAGCTGGCGGCGAAATCACGCCGGAAGGGCTGGTCGCCGTGGGCCGTATCGCGCGTGAATTCAATCTGTACACCAAAATCACCGGCTCTCAGCGCATCGGCCTGTTTGGCGCGCAGAAAGACGACCTGCCGGAGATCTGGCGGCAGCTGATTGAAGCGGGATTCGAAACCGGCCACGCCTACGCCAAAGCGTTACGTATGGCGAAAACCTGCGTCGGCAGCACCTGGTGCCGCTACGGCGTTGGCGACAGCGTCGGCCTCGGCGTGGAACTGGAAAACCGCTACAAAGGCATCCGTACGCCGCACAAAATGAAGTTCGGTGTCTCCGGCTGTACCCGTGAATGTTCAGAAGCTCAGGGTAAAGACGTGGGTATTATCGCCACTGAAAAAGGCTGGAACCTGTATGTTTGCGGTAACGGCGGCATGAAACCGCGTCATGCGGATCTGCTGGCAGCGGATATCGATCGCGAAACGCTGATCAAATATCTCGACCGCTTCATGATGTTCTACATCCGTACCGCCGACAAACTGACGCGTACCGCGCCGTGGTTAGAAAACCTCGAAGGCGGCATCGATTATCTGAAAGCGGTGATCATTGACGACAAACTGGGGCTGAACGCACATCTGGAAGAAGAGATGGCGCGCCTGCGTGAAGCGGTAGTGTGTGAGTGGACTGAAACGGTCAATACACCGTCCGCGCAGACTCGCTTCAAACACTTCATCAACAGCGACAAGCGTGACCCGAACGTACAGATGGTGCCAGAGCGCGAACAGCACCGTCCGGCAACGCCGTATGAACGTATCCCGGTAACTCTGGTGGAGGACAACGCATGAGCCAGTGGAAAGACATCTGCAAAATCGATGACATCCTGCCTGAAACCGGCGTCTGCGCGCTGTTAGGCGACGAGCAGGTCGCGATTTTCCGCCCGTATCACAGCGACCAGGTGTTTGCGATCAGCAACATCGATCCGTTCTTCGAGTCCAGCGTGCTGTCACGCGGGCTGATTGCGGAACACCAAGGCGAGCTGTGGGTCGCCAGCCCGCTGAAAAAACAGCGTTTTCGCTTAAGTGATGGCTTGTGCATGGAAGACGAACAGTTTTCCGTCAAACATTACGAAGCACGAGTGAAAGACGGCGTGGTGCAGCTGCGCGGTTAATGTTTTAACGGGAGGCGCAATGCCTCCCCTTTTTGCATGGTCCTGTAATGACCTTCGGTATATTGCAGGACATTTTTTAAACTTTTTGTTTTATTTTTTTGTTTTTATTTTTTAAAGGATAATCAAATGTTTACAGACACTATTAATAAGTGTGCGGCTAACGCTGCGCGCATTGCACGCCTGTCGGCAAATAACCCGCTCGGCTTTTGGGTCAGCTCCGCCATGGCGGGCGCGTATGTGGGTCTTGGGATCATCTTGATTTTCACGCTCGGTAATTTGCTCGACCCGTCCGTACGTCCGCTGGTGATGGGCGCGACCTTTGGTATCGCCTTAACGCTGGTGATTATCGCCGGTTCTGAACTGTTCACCGGACACACCATGTTCCTCACCTTTGGGGTAAAAGCGGGCAGCATCAGCCACGGGCAAATGTGGGCAATCCTGCCGCAAACCTGGCTGGGTAATCTGGTCGGTTCCGTCTTCGTTGCCATGCTCTATAGCTGGGGTGGCGGTAGCCTGCTGCCGGTAGATACCAGCATCGTTCACTCCGTCGCGCTGGCTAAAACCACTGCACCGGCAATGGTACTGTTCTTCAAAGGTGCATTGTGTAACTGGCTGGTTTGCCTGGCTATCTGGATGGCGCTGCGCACTGAAGGGGCGGCGAAATTTATCGCTATCTGGTGGTGTCTGCTGGCGTTTATTGCATCCGGTTATGAGCACTCCATCGCTAACATGACGCTGTTCGCGCTCTCCTGGTTCGGCAACCACAGCGAAGCCTACACGCTGGCGGGTATTGGTCATAACCTGCTGTGGGTGACGCTGGGTAATACTTTATCAGGTGCCGTATTCATGGGATTGGGTTATTGGTATGCTACGCCGAAAGCGAATCGTCCGGTTGCGGACAAATTTAATCAAACTGAAACGGCTGCCGGTTAATTACTAAGGGGTTTTTACGTGGATCATTTGCCTATATTTTGCCAATTACGCGATCGCGACTGTCTGATTGTCGGCGGTGGTGATGTCGCGGAACGCAAAGCAAGGTTGCTGTTAGACGCAGGCGCTCGCTTAACGGTGAATGCATTAGCGTTTATTCCACAGTTCACCGCATGGGCAGATGCAGGCATGTTAACCCTCGTCGAAGGGCCATTTGATGAAAGCCTTCTCGACACCTGCTGGCTGGCGATTGCAGCGACGGATGATGACGCGCTTAACCAGCGCGTCAGCGAAGCCGCTGAAGCTCGTCGCATCTTCTGTAACGTGGTCGATGCGCCGAAAGCCGCCAGCTTTATTATGCCGTCGATTATTGACCGCTCACCGCTCATGGTAGCGGTCTCCTCTGGCGGCACCTCTCCGGTTCTGGCACGCCTGTTGCGCGAAAAACTTGAATCACTCCTGCCGTTACATCTGGGCCAGGTAGCGAAATACGCCGGGCAATTACGCGGTCGAGTGAAACAACAGTTCGCCACGATGGGTGAGCGTCGCCGTTTCTGGGAGAAATTGTTTGTTAACGACCGCCTGGCGCAGTCGCTGGCCAACAACGATCAGAAAGCCATTACTGAAACGACCGAACAGTTAATCAACGAACCGCTCGACCATCGCGGTGAAGTGGTGCTGGTTGGTGCAGGTCCGGGCGATGCCGGGCTGCTGACACTGAAAGGACTGCAACAAATTCAGCAGGCAGATGTGGTGGTCTACGACCGTCTGGTTTCTGACGATATTAT
>OGCP01000710.1_pt1 | contig 12526 bp, 10 predicted proteins | sample 1570191 | NCBI WGS metagenome assembly OGCP01 (sample SAMEA2582180, study PRJEB24529) | metagenome | biome: Human gut stool | place: China | collected 2011
ACACCCCCAGAAGATCCTTCCAAAACAGCTTTACCTTTTTTTGCACTACCTGCAAAGCAGCCTAATGTTCCCTGCTTCTTATTTTGCTTTTCTTTTCCTGTTATTACCGGACATACATTCACACAAAGTCCACAAGAAACACACTTGTTTTTCTGAACAGCCGGATATAAAAACCCTTCTTTATCTTGTTGCATTTCAATTATACGACTAGGACAAATCATACTACATGCGGAACACCCACAACAATCCTCTAACTGTATATATTGAAATGTCGGTGTATTCGCTATTATATTATTTTCTTTCATGATAATCTCCCTGACAACATTTATTATTTACCAAAAATGATAAAATGACTTTCCTGACAATTCATAATCTATCTCATTATTTCTATCACCTATTTTTTTCGCCGGAACCCCTCCAAATATTCCAAACGCAGCACAATCCTTTGTTGCACATCCTTTAGAAGCGAGCACACACCCTTCTTCTATATGTACTCCCGGTAATATTGTGGAGTCAGAACAAATCCACGCATTTTTTTCAATAACAACAGGCTGTGCGTTTTTTTCCAACACCCTAAACCTTTTATCATTCACATCATGTTCCTCTGTCCAGATATGAACCCCCGAACCTAGCACCACATTTTGACCAATTTTAATTCCATTTCTAGCATCTAATATACAATTATTACTAATAACGCAGTTATCTGCATAAAAGTTCCATGGTGATCTAAATTCACATCCGCCAAAAACCACTGTTTTTCCTGTGATTTTCATATTAAATACTAATCTATATAACCAATTACGAAGATGATAACTTGGTAATTTACCAACCATTATTATATTATATCTGGTCAAACCATATAAGTATCCATATAAAGTCCAATAAACCCTTTTTAAAAAGAGCTTTTTATTCCCTTCATCCTGTTCCGAAAAACTTTTATTATCAGTCTTAATTTCATTTCTTTTTTTTCTTTTTACATCCATCTTCTCCTGCACACGACAATACAACGCTGTTACAAAAAAACTAACAAATGTAAGACCCAATAACACAACAATCAAAATCTCAGCTACGCCCATTCAGCTACCTTCTTTCAGCTATCATTACTTTACAAAATGCTTCTTTTAAATACTGCACAGATTCATCACTTAATTCTTTTATTTTTTCTTCGATTGCGCTGTAATCTAACTTTTCAGATAAATATGAATCTATACTTTCCTTACCAAAATAAAATTTTCGATTCAACTCAAATAATTCCATCAAATCATTAATTTTATTCAGCTTATCTTCCCTTCCCATTATTACAAACTCTTTTTTATTCTTGAGTGCAAACACTGTTCCATGAAATGAATCCGTTATAACTAATTCAGCTGATGCAAAAGCTCCCAGCCATTCTTCAAGTCCAATAATATCATAGCTTTTATCAGCCCAGCATATCTTCCTGCCAATTGATACTATCTTTAAATCATGTTCTTTAGCGTATTCCCGCACTTTAGCCCCATAATTTTTCCATTCGCTAAATGAATACACTAAAATATATTTATCCACGGGTAAACTATGTTCATACTCCTTATAATCATACAGGAATGTAGGATCCACAACTAAATCCACATTTTTTTTCACATTATGCTGTATTAAACTTTTTGTATGCATATCTCTTGCAGAAATACTTACCATACGCATAAGACTTTTTTTCATCTCATCCGTAATATCCATATCTTCATTACACTGACCGCTGCTTGGAGCATATGTCATGCAGACTGTCTTTAATCCAACTCCATAATATATTGGGTCAAATAACGGATGTTCTAAATTAAACACTTCATCGCTTCCTAAAATAATCAAATCATAACCTAACTGGTCTATCTCTTTCGCAGAATGAACCGTTTTACTTGTAATATATCTAGAGTTCCCTCTTATAAATTTACGGCATCTTTGAAATCCTCTAATTGAATTTAATATATTCCCTCCAGAATATTCTCGTCCCATGCTCATCTTATAATTAAGAACCTTCATTCCTTTAGGTTTATAATCAATAAGCTCACACTCATGTCCTAATTCTATTACTTTCTTCTGCAAACCTAATGAATGTGCTTTCGCACCATAATTTGCAGCATAATACCATGTTAAAATTCCAACTCTCATAATTCACATTCTCCTAATTGACAATATAAATCCATCTCTAATAACGTACAAAAATATCTGTATATCCAAAAAAACACACAATATATTCATCATTCCTCTTCAACAAAATTGCACCTATTAATCAATCCTGCTACAACAAAAAATACCCCGCTTCCCAACATTGATATTGATGAAGATGAAACTACTGATTCTAACATGATTGAAAAAATACATGCAATTCCCAATACATATGAAATTTCTTTGGTTTTTTTGTATTCTTTTGCCATGTTAAAGCAAATCATACTCAGGAATCCATATAAAAGCAAAACACCTACTAAACCTAACTGTGCTGATAATACGGCAAAAAACGATTCAGAATATTCCTTTTCTACAATAACTGAGCCCATTGCACTTGCAGTATACCCTGCCATACCCAAACCATTACCAAACAATGTCATGTTCTCTAATCCATAGCGAAATGATGAATAATGATTACCTACCGCAGTATTAACCGTTAAACCATCCATATACTCATTCATATGAGAATTGAATACCACAACAGTGCATACGCCAACAACCCATAAAAATTTTTTGAGCAGCTTTGTTGATTTACAGCAATAAATATATACTAAAATTGTTGTTACAATTATTACAAGCGAACCTTTTGAAACACCTAACACAATCCCTATAATCACAAATAACTTGGACATATAATATTGTTTGCGATTAAAATACATCAATATTAATCCAATCGAAAGCAAGTGTACGGTTGCAAGCGGATCTGCTGTAATTGATACCATTCTTTTTAATCTTCCAAATATATTAACTAAATCATACGTATAAAAGTTTGAATACGTGACTATTCCATTTGTTCCTGTCTTATTTCTCCAAAATTGCTGATATCCCATATAATCCCATATTTTATTTGGTAAAAAATACATTATTATACCAATAACACTTAATAAAACAGTTACACGTATTATAAAATGAAAAATATCTTTTACTTCTTCATATTTTATTGATGCGAAGTTCCCGAAATAAAAACACATTATCGGAACAGCTAACTGTCTCCATCCTAATATCTGTGCTGTAAAACTCACGCTCGAAAAAAACATATACATCAAAGATATAATAACAAATAAAAGCGCAACTATATCTATATTACGAATTCTCTTGTATCCGCATATATTCTTGAACGCCCTCACAAAAACAAAGCCATATACCAACAGTTCCTTTACAAAGACAATCAACTGTGTCTCGAAACTGCTTAAATATTCGGAAAATATAATGCACACTAAATTCTGCATTATACAACACATAATAAAAAAATATATAGCCCACTTATCTTTTTTTGTAAAAATCAGAAAAAGATCAATAGAATACAGAAGTAATACAAACGGAATAACTGTTCTAAATATCGGTATAATAAGAATCGTCAAAAGAATTAGTGAAACTAGTCTCACTACATTCTTATTAACTTTTATTTTGACACTATACACTTTTTAATCCTCCAAATATAATTCTTGTACTTGCTTTGCTATTTTATCCCATCCAAGCTCTGCATCAATTAAACTATGCCCAAGCTCCCCCATTCTATTTAAATTAGCTTTATTATTATATGCTTTTTCAATTGCTGCCTGTAAGCTATCTACATCATTAATCTCCGCAAGATAACCTGTTTCATCCTCTTTTACAAATTGAGTAAATGCTGGCAGTTTACTTGCAACAGCCGCTTTTTTATACGCATATACCAGTTGAATCACTCCACTCTGATATACATCTGTGTATGGCAAAACACATACATCTGCTGCAGAATAGAAAAACTTCACTTCATCATCAGGAATATATCTTATATCCCACTTTATCTTTTCACGAATATTAAGCTCATCTATAAGTTGCTCATATCCTTCCCTATCATCCTTCCATACACTTCCTGCAACAACCAAATATATATCATCTCTTTTTTTATATATATTTGCCATAGCTTTAAGTAGCAAATCAACACCTTTTACTTTTTTAATTTGCCCAAAAAACAACAGCACAAATTTATCCTTTGATATACCTAATACATCTCTTGCTTTATCTTTATCAATTAAATTCGCATATTTTAAAAAATGCCCATGTGGAATCATAAATGTTTTATCTTGTAAATTATTAAAAATACTATTAATGCGTTCCAAGTTCTGTTGTGCCTGCACTATAATAGAATCACTCAGTTCATAGATTTTCTTATGAAAACACTTATCATAAAACTTCTCATTAAATGGAAGAATATCATGAACCGTCGTAATTAATTTTACACAATTCTTTTTCTTGAATTTATTCAAGAAATAATAGTCTACTGGCGAAAAAATCACCCACTGAGTATGCAAAACCGTTATTCCATCAGCTTTTATAATTTTCCCTATTTTTCTGTATGAACTAATATAATTAATCATTTTTTTGATTTTCCCAACATTCTTTTCATCTGTATTGAACAGTCTATATCTTTTAACAGACACCCCTTCATCTTCTTGCTTTAAATCAATAGCCATTTCAATATCTGTTCCACTATCCGATAAAGCCTGTGCTAGAGAATATGAATATTTGTAATTCACCTTTGCTATTTGATCTAATAATAATACTTTCATTATTAACCCTTTACACTCTCAAAATTTTCTCATAATCACTTATTATTTTCGTCCAACTAAACTCATCTGTGATTCTTTCAGTTGACTTCTGTGCCAAAAAAGCTCTGTAATCATCCAACATATTATCGCTTTTATCTATAAGCTTACACAATTCCCCATCATCTTTGCTCCAATACATTGCACTATCTTCTGCCACTTCTCTGTTAAAGCTAACATCTACAAGTAAATTTACATCTGTAGATGCAAGTGCTTCAAGTAAACTTGGATTAGTTCCACCAACTTCATGCCCATGAAAATATGCATAAGCTTCTTCTCTGATTTTTTTAAGAAGTTGTTGGTCATACACTGTCCCAACGAACTTAATTCGATTATCTTTATCAAAGCCTGTCTTTTGTTTTAGCACATCATAAAACTTATTATTTTCGACATTCGTAACTAAAACAAAATCCTTTTTTGTTCGTGACTTCATAAATTCACGAATCATCGTTTCATAATTATTCTCTGGAACAAAACGTCCTACTACCAAATAATACTCTTTTGCATTCACATGATGTTTCTCACACCAATCCAACCACTCCTTTGAGTTGTCCTGCAGACGTGATTTACACACATCTGCACCATATGCAATATACGTTGTTTTGGGATTATACTTTTTATAATCATCCTGTATATATTTTTCTATATTCCTAGAGTCACAAATCAGTAAATCTGCATGTTTTACCATGAGTTTTTCAGACAATTTCCAATACTTTCTTATTAACCAATTCCATTTAGCTCTTTTCCACTCATGCCCATCCGGATTTATATATAAAGTTCCTCCTAACTTAATCAATTGTTTCTTGTAATAATTAATAAATGGTCCGATTCTACATGCCAACACATATACTACTGCATCATCTATCTGTTTTCTCTTAATATATCTATTACAATACTCGAACGCTTTCATATCATAATACACAGCTTTTGCTGGTCCGATATTAGGAACCTTCACATTAAAACAATGTGCTCCATTATGTTCAAACTCGTTATTATTATCCGCAAGACAAGCAACATGATATTTTATTTCTGCACACTGTTGTCCTTCTGTCAATTTCTCAACAAATGTCTCAAACCCACCATATTGTGCAGGTATCCCCTTTGAACCAATTACAAATACATGTTTCATTATGTTTTCCTCTTCTTTTACAAATTTTTATGTATATATGTCCATCGACTATCACTATAGCTTCTACCCCCAGCTCACTCTCACACATCTCAAGCGCTGCTTTGACAACCTTATCCATATCGTAATACTTATATCCGCCAAGACGCCCTCCGAAAATCACCTTATCTTCCTTGTCCGCCAGCTCTCTGTACTGCTCGTACAGCGCATTATTCTTGTCGTTATTGACAGAATAGTATGGCTTATCGCCCTTCTTCCACTCGAAGAAAATTCGCATTGAACAAAATCGCTGCGCGATGGCCAGCTGCAAATGCTGTGGCATAACGATTTTCTATAACAAAAAGCTGTGGAAAGCAAGTTCTAAAAGTAGTATTGTTAAGTTGCAACACCAAACAATCATACAGGATCAACCTTTCCACTGCCAATGAAAAGAATACCATCTTTCCACTTGGTTTGCAAGCCGTTTTATGACCCGAATGCACCTCCGTTGTACTGGTCACTGCTTCTGCTACAATCAGTGAATTGACTGCTAATCCGGCATACCTTGGTGTGGTTTTATTAAGAAAAAGAGGCTTCTCCTCAACGATTTTCAATCGTTAAAGCGACAGCCCCATATCAGATGTATTAATAGATGTGTTTCAATTAAGCTGTCTTACGTCTTTTTACAAATACGATTACACGCATAGCCACAACTGCAATTACTGCATATATTACAACTAGTTATTATATATTTATTCCTCACCCATATTAGCAAGCTTAGCCGCCTGGTCGGCTGCTATGCAGGCATCGATGATTTCCTGAATATCGCCATTCATAATCTTATCAAGCTTATAAAGTGTAAGACCTATTCTATGGTCTGTTACACGTCCCTGTGGGAAGTTGTAAGTTCTTATCTTCTCAGCTCTGTCGCCAGTACCTATCTGGCTTCTTCTTGCATCAGCTTCTGCATCGTGTGCTTTCTGGGTTTCAAGGTCATATAACTTTGCTCTTAAAAGTGCAAATGCCTTTTCCTTATTCTGTATCTGTGACTTTTCTGTCTGTGAATAGATAACTATACCTGTAGGATAATGAGTAAGACGGACTGCTGAGTCAGTTGTGTTGACACACTGTCCACCATTACCTGAGGCACGCATAACGTCAATACGGATATCCTTGTCATCTATCTGGATATCAACTTCCTCTGCCTCCGGCATAACTGCCACAGAAGCTGTTGAAGTCTGAATTCTTCCGTTAGATTCTGTTACAGGAATTCTCTGTACTCTGTGTACACCACTTTCGTACTTCATAACAGAGTATGCACCCTGTCCCTTAACCATAAATTCTACTTCTTTCATACCGCCGATGCCAGTTTCATCAGCATTAACTACTTCTATCTTCCAGCCCTTAGTATCTGCATAGTGTGAGTACATACGGAAAAGCTCTGCGGCAAAAAGCGCTGCTTCTTCTCCACCTGCACCAGCTCTGATTTCAACCACGATATCTTTATCATCATTAGGATCTTTAGGAAGAAGTAATATTTTAAGCTTCTTCTCTAATTCTTCAACCTTCTTCTTAGAGTCAGCAAGCTCTTCTCTTGCCATCTCTAAAAGTTCCTCATCACTTTCTTCACTTATCATCTGAAGACTGTCCTCTATATTCTGCTTGCTTGCCTTATATTCTGTGTAAGCTTCAACGATAGGTGCAAGATTGCTCTGTTCTTTCATATATTTTCTGAACTTGTCCTGATCAGTTACAATATCCGGATTGCCAAGTTCCGCTGTTACATCTTCATAACGGCGTAATGTATCTTCTAATCTGTCAAACATACTCATTGTTGTATTTCTCCATTTCTCCGTTTAACGGTATTAATTAATATTATTAAGCCTGCCAATTACAACTCTGTCAAGTCCTGCAAGATCTTTTATAACCTTAATGCCAGAATAGCCGCACTGTTCCATTATATTACGGACATCTTCTGCCTGATTATAACCTATTTCATAACATAAATATCCATTTTCTTTTAAATAATTTACAGACTGTTTAGTTATCGCCTTGTAGAATTTAAGGCCGTCCGTATCACCATCTAGTGCAAGCACAGGGTCGTGCAGCCTTACTTCCTCTGAGAATTCATCTATATCTTTAGTAGGTATATATGGTGGATTAGATACTATAACATCAAATCTGTTATCCTCATTTTTATATTGCTCACATTCCGAAGAACTAAACATATTACTCTTTATAAGCTTAATATAATCTGCATTATTATACTTTTTATTATAGTCAGCTACTTTTAATGCATCATCTGATATATCTATGGCAACAGCTCCATTTTCAGAAGTATGCCCTGATGCAGCAAGTGATATAATTATACAGCCTGAACCTGTACACATATCAAGCACACGGCTTTCAGAGTTAGTCAGCTTCATAACTTCTTCTACAAGAATTTCTGTATCCTGCCTTGGAATAAGCACATTGGCATTAACCTTATATTCCCTGCCATAGAAATTCACAATTCCGGTAATGTGCTGCAAAGGAATATGCTCTGCCCTTTTATTAATAAGTTCTGCGTATTCTGCAAGCTTTCCACTATCTATCTTATCCATTGAATTAATAAGATATTGTGTTCTATTAATGCCCATCACAAGCAATAGCAGCTCAGTTGCATCATACTGGGCATTTTCTATACCGAAATCCTCAAGAAACTGTTTTCCGTAATTAACAGCATCCCTTAAAGTCTTAACATTATCTAACTGCATATATCTACCTTATTCTCTATCTCTTTGCTTAAATAATGGCACTTCGTCAGCACTGATATTTTCTTCTTCCTGTTCTGTCTCTTCTATCTCGAAAGCTGCTTCTACTTCTTCAACAGACATATTCTCAGACTCGTCAATATCTTCCTGAACGTTTTCTGTTGCTATAGCATATTTGCTTCCAGTTTCTGTCTTGATTTCTTCAACAGTTTCGTAGTGGTCTTCTATCTCAAAGCCCTCAGGTAAATCATCATTGGCATTTTCCTGTGACATTTCATTATCAGCTTCTGTGCTTTCCTGTGCTTTATCATCTGACTCTGCATTTTCCTGTAATGCCTCACTGTCTGACTTAGCATTATCCTCATCTGAATTACCATTGTCTGTATCATCAACAGCATTTACTGTGTCTGGCTCAGCTTCAACATTGCCTGTATCAGTTGTATCAGTCTTCACAACATCTATATCTGAATTTAATGTGTCAGAATTACCATTTTCTGTATCTGACTTAGAACTATCTTTATCCGAATTATAACCGTCTTTATCAGCAGACTCTGCATTTTCATTAACATCTTTATTATTGCTATTATCCCAATTATGCTTATCTGCCTCACCTGTTTTATTGTCTGGCTTATCAGCGGTTTTATTGGTATCTGCCGGCTTTGCTTTATCCGAACCTGCAAGTGACTTACTTTCAACAGATTTCAAAGTTTCTGCCATAGCAACTTCCTTGGCATCAATCTTTCTTGTCTTCTTAGGCTTATGTATTAATTCACCTGTCATGGCAAGCTTGGCTTCTGCCGCCTTAATATCAGCTTCCATATCAAGTGAAGTCTGATAATATTCCTCAACTGCCTTTATGGCAACTTCTACCATATCCTCATCAGGTTCTCTTGTTGTGAGCTTCTGAAGCCACATTCCCGGTCTGCTTAAAGCAACTGTAAACCCATTATCATTACGTCCTGCCCATCTTATAAATTCATAAGATACACCTGCAATTACAGGAACTAAAAGCAGTCTTATAACAATCTGTAGTGCTGTATTGTCAACTCTTATGAAAATGAAGAATACAACACTTATAAACATTACTATAAATAAAAAGCTTGTTCCACATCTTTTATGGTATCTTGAACTGTTCATAACATTTTCTACTGTAAGCCTTGCACCATTCTCAATGCAATTGATACATTTGTGTTCAGCACCATGATACATAAATGTCCTTTTAATATCTTTCATCAATGATATAAGAACAAGATATAGTATGAATATTGCAACTCTGACTAGACCTTCTATAAGATTAAGAAGTGTCTTTGAAGCAACGTATCCTTTAACAAGTCTTGATACATAGTATGGCAGAAGCATAAATAAACCAACTGCAAGAAATACTGACACTATAACTGTAAGTGCCATAAGTACTGATTCAAACTTGTCTTTGAATATTGATTTGCCGATTTCATCAGCCTTGGTCTTCTTCTGCTCATCTGGATCATCATAAAATGATGCTGAGTAGTTGATTGTTGATATTCCTGTTATGAGTGAGTCTATGAAACTTACTACACCTCTTATTACAGGGTAACTCATCCATTTATGTTTTTCAGTAAGAACCTTACTTTCTCTAACGGTAACTTCGATTTCATTGTCAGGCTTTCTTACGGCAATAGAGTATTTGTCTTTATTGCGCATCATAATCCCCTCGATGACTGCCTGACCACCTATACCTGATGGTTTCATAGTTTGGACCTCCAATTTGTTTGATGGAATATTGGTGAGGTTAGCGGACAATGTGTGTAAACCGGACGGGCTCTATGTGCTTTGCTGTAGAGTGCCTGTTCATTGACCTGTCGGACAAGCTCTATGCGCTTTGCTGTAGAGTGCCTGTTTGTTGGATGTGCTCCGGACAAGCTCTAAGCGCTTCGCTATAGAGCTTTGGGCTGTTATAGCGGTAGGTGATCGGTTTACGTTGTGGCTAACTCGTAACGATGCCGTTCCAGAAGCAAAAGCTTCTGTCACTGTCGCGGTGCTCCTCGAATAGAAATATATAATACCGTGAATTCCTGCAAGCAGGATTCACAGCATTATATATTCCTATTCTCATCGTTACTCGCGCAAAAAAAAGTTGAGGTCTTGACAACCTCAACTTTATGTTCATAACTAGTTATTAACACCATACTTTCTGTTGAACTTATCAATACGTCCACGAGCTGATGTAGCCTTCTGCTGTCCTGTATAGAATGGATGGCACTTTGAGCAAATTTCTACGTGAATTTCTTCCTTTGTAGAACCTGTTACGAATTCGTTACCACAGTTACAAACAACCTTTGCCTGATAGTATGCTGGATGTATTCCTTCTCTCATTACTTTCACCTCTTTACAATATCTTTATATGATTTATCCTTATTTCTTTTTATCATTTTGATAAACAGCTTTGTTATTGTATCATACACATATATGTAATGCAAGTACTAATTTTAAAAACTTACAAAAAACTTACCAATTTTTTAACTTCCATATATTCCATATATTAATACGAATTAACAAACGCAGCTTTTATATTTTATATATAATATTTTTATACATAACGGTTCTTGATGATTGTCTTTACGAATTCATCATTATTTCTTGTCTTGGTGAACAGGTCAAGTATTCTTTCTGCAGCTTCATCTGTCTTAAGGCTGTTAAGGGCTTTCCTCATTATGTCTACTGCCTCAAGTTCTTCCTTATCAAGAAGAAGGTCTTCTCTTCTTGTACCCGACTTGGCTATGTCTATTGCCGGGAATACTCTCTTCTCGGATAACTTTCTGTCAAGTACAAGTTCCATATTACCTGTTCCCTTGAATTCCTCAAATACTACGTCATCCATTTTACTTCCTGTTTCAACAAGTGCTGTTGCAAGTATTGTAAGACTTCCGCCTTCTCTCATATTACGTGCTGCACCAAAAAATCTCTTAGGCATATGGAGTGCCGCCGGGTCAAGACCGCCTGATAATGTACGTCCACTTGCCTGAACTGTCATATTATAGGCTCTTGCAAGTCTTGTAATACTATCCAGAAGAATAATTACGTCCTGCTTCTGTTCTACAAGTCTTTTAGCTCTTTCTATAACCATCTCAGATACTCTCTTGTGTCTTTCCGGAAGTTCATCAAATGTTGAATATATTACCTCTACGTTATCACCTGTTATTGACTCTTTAATATCTGTAACTTCCTCTGGTCTTTCATCAATAAGAAGAATCATAAGGTGCATTTCCGGGTTGTTCTTAGTAACCGCATTGGCAATCTGCTTAAGAAGTGTTGTCTTACCTGACTTAGGCTGTGATACTATCATACCACGCTGCCCCTTGCCTATAGGTGATATAAGATCAACCATTCTCATTGCCACTGTACTTGAATTCTTTTCAAGATGAATTCTTTCATTAGGAAAAATTGGTGTAAGACTTTCAAATGCAGGTCTTCTCTGTGCAACTGACGGATCTTTTCCATTAACACTTTCCAGATACATAAGGGCTGAAAATTTCTCACCAGATGTTTTCATTCTCTTAGGTCCCTGAATAATATCACCTGTCTTTAGATTAAACTTTCTTATCTGTGATGGAGAAACATATACATCGTTCTCTCCCGGAAGAAAGTTCTCACATCTTATAAATCCATAACCATCCGATAAAACCTCAAGTATTCCATCTGCTAATGGAGCATCATGCTCTTGTCTTGGCTGTGCATGATAATTATCTTTCTTATCTTCTTTAACATACTGCTCACTCTTATGGTGTGACTCATCCGACATTCCTGCTACATCATGCTCTGCTCCGGCATCTTCAGAAACAACAGCTTCAACTTCTGCCGGCTCTTTCTTTTCTTCTCCTTCTGCTGCAGCAATAATCGCATCA
>OGCP01000715.1_pt1 | contig 12430 bp, 10 predicted proteins | sample 1570191 | NCBI WGS metagenome assembly OGCP01 (sample SAMEA2582180, study PRJEB24529) | metagenome | biome: Human gut stool | place: China | collected 2011
AGACACTTCATACGAATCACTGGAAAGAAGTCCATAAATGTGTGAAATCTGAAACTTCGTTTTCTCTTAATGGCAAAATAGCCAAATGTGCCGTTGTCGGATTCTGGATATTGTATGCGTATTTCTGTTTGACATTGGGAGGATTGATAATCTATATGAAGTTCTTTTAAGGAATTGGAAGGATGGATTGACCAACCTTCCAAATACATCACCATGTTATGACCTTATCAACAATCTCTTGTTGTTCGGCACTGCTACGCCTCAAATAAATACGAGTTGTTTCAATACTTTCATGTCCCATCAGGTCAGCAAGTAGAGAAATATCGTTGAACTTCTCCAAGAAATTTTTAGCAAAGCGATGACGGAATGAATGGGGGTAAACCACTTTCTCATTCAATCCGTATTTGGCTGCGTAGTTTTTCAACTGTTGCGCAATCCCTCTTGTAGTGATACGCTCACCAAAGCGATTAAGAAAAAGATAGCCGGTGGTACGATTGACTTTGCTAAGCCATTCTGTGGCTTCCTTGCGCAAGGACTTCGGAATGTAAATACGACGTATTTTGCCACCTTTGGTGTAGATGTCAAAATAACCCATCTGCACGTGTTCAGCCTTCATTTGGATTAGTTCACTGACTCTTGCTCCTGTTGCTGCGAGGAAACGAACTACGAAATACCATTCTTGGTTTTCCTCCTTTTTTAGTTTGTTTTTTAGAAAAGCGTAGTCGGCATTACTGATTACATTTTCCAAGTAACTCCGCTGCTGCACTTTGACGGATTTTAATCTCAAACGAGATTTTCCCATGCTATCAAGATACTTGTTCATTGCCTGAATACGAAGATTCACTGTCTTAGGCTTGAATTTCTCAATGAGATAGGTTTTATACACAAGCAAATTGCGCTTGTTCAATTCTTTGTGCCGGGAATAATACTCTTTTACGGCATAGAGATAAGCTGCAATTGTGTTCTCCGCCATATTCCCTTGACGAAGATACGTTTCAAAATTTTCAATGTTCATGTCAGATACATTATTAGTTAAACAATTCGTTATTATAATAATGTATGGTATTGCCTAATTCATTGAGTTCCTATTATGAGAAGTTTATCGCTACGGGGGAGGTAAAGTGCATTGATGAGGAGATTCCGTTTGAGATTCCAAAGGGGTGGGAATGGTGCAGATTGAAGCATATGTGTTCTATGCAGGCTGGGAAAAATATATCAGCTTCAGAAATTTATGATGAAAAATCAGTTCTTCACCCATATAGATGTGTCGGTGGAAATGGACTACGAGGGTTTACAAACACATTCAATGCAGAAGGACATTTTGCTATTATTGGCAGACAAGGAGCATTATGTGGATGCCTTAATATAGAAAGTGGGAAATTCTATGCCACAGAACACGCTGTAGTTGTGAATGGCTTTGGTATAATTCCATCGTTGTTCATCTATTACTTTTTTACAGCATTGAACTTAAATCAATATGCAACCGCAACAGCTCAACCCGGTTTGGCTGTATCTAATATAGTTGAAGTATTTATACCTTTACCTCCGCTTCCTGAGCAACTATGCATAGTCTCAAAAATAGAAAAACTACTTCCGTTAGTCAAAACTTATGAACAAGCACAGAATGGACTTAACGAACTTAATGCCTCACTTAACGAGCAATTACGTAAATCGATTCTGCAAGAAGCAATACAAGGCAAGTTAGTTCCTCAAATTGCAGAGGAAGGAACTGCCGAAAAGTTGCTTACCGAGATTCGCGAAGAGAAAGAACGCCTCATAAAAGAAGGTAAGCTAAAGAAGTCTGCCTTAGCAGATTCTATCATCTATAAAGGTGACGATAACAAGTATTATGAGCAGGTAGGTAAGAATATCAATGAAATAACTGATGAGATTGCCTTTGATTTACCCGATGGATGGATTTGGTGTAGGCTGAAAGATATATGCTCAATCTTTACAGGTGCAACATTCAAAAAAGAAGAAGCCACTACAACAAAACAGGGCATCCGTATTCTGCGTGGAGGTAATATATCGCCCTTTGAATTAAAAATCAAAGATGATGACATATTCCTAACGGAAGACAAAGTCAAGAAGGATATTCTATTGAAAGAGAATGATATATTAACACCTGCGGTTACCAGTTTAGAAAACATTGGGAAGATGGCAAGAGTAGATAAAAATATGCCATATACAACCGTTGGCGGTTTCGTCTTCATCATTCGCTTGCATCTGATAGACCAATGGCTTTCAAAGTACATTCTCTGTCTTTTAAGTTCTCCTTTTATGATTGAGTTTATGAAGTCTATAACAAATAAATCAGGACAAGCTTTTTATAACATTGGCAAAGAACGCTTATCAGCAGCATTATTGCCAATTCCTTCCTTAATGGAACAACAACGCATTGTTGCCCAAATAGAAAAACTATTTGAGCAACTGCGATAGTTCATTTATCCGTTTTGCAATACGCTGCTGTTCTTGATAAGGTGGAATACCAATAGGCAGATTGTAGAATAACTCTTTATTGAGGTGCGGAATAGCTGCACCTCTTTTTGAATTTCTCAACTCCTCTTTATAGAACAGGATGAAAGCCAAAATATAAGGTCTCCACATAACAGAAGAAAGCCATAACTGTTTGAATGTACTTCCCATATATCCATCTTGCGGAACAGTGAAAACTTCTCCTGAATTTTCACCATCTACAAGAATGATGTTATCTCCGGCATAGACAAATTTTCCTTTCTCTACAATGGTAGCAGATGATTTACCACGTAGGTATTTTGCATCCAGACAGATGCCCTTTCCGTTTCTTTTTTCACCATCTATCAGTTGGCATATATCTTTCAAACGTAGCACAGACCAATTGTTAGGATATTCAAAAGGAAGCTCAATCTCAACGGTTTGCGCATTTATCCTCTCATAATACTTGCTAAGTTATATAACTTTTCAACAATTCGTAATTGCTCTTTAATCGAAGGCAGAGGGATTAAAAAGTTACTAATATCTGCCATTGAAATATTATCATTAGTTGAGTTTTTTTGTTTGCTAATAAACTCTTTGATATGTGGAGCTATTATAACAAAATTAAGATAATCAACACTAATCCATAAATTTCGTATTCTGGCAACACGTTGATTCAACAAAAGCTCATCTTCTGGTAGTTCTCTAACAAACAAACTTTTGCCGACAGTTCCTCCAGTCATAGCCATGAGAATATCAAATCTTTGAAGCTTGTATATATCTGATATTGGACTCCCATTGTATCTAACAATCTTCGTATTAACAAAGCCTTTTTCATTTATATCAGAAATACGTATTACACGTTTACCATGTTCCTCTTTTAATGAACTGCTTTGAAAAGCATAACCTCCTATGATATCAGAGATACTACTTAATCTTACCCATGCCCAAGAATCAGGTATTTCAAATGGTATCTCGTCAGTAATATCTTTTTCGGTTTTTCCTTTCTTCTCCCAATACTTGTTATCGTCACCTTTATAGATAACGGAGTCTGTTAAAACTGACTTTTTCAATTTCCCCTCTTTAACAAGTTTCTGTTTCTCTTGTTGTATCTGTTCAAGCAGTTCTTGTGCTGTACCTTCCTCTGCTATTTGTGGAACGAGTTTACCTTGAATTGCTTCTTGAAGAATCGATTTCTTGAGTTGTTCCTTAATTTGTATATTCATTAAATTAAGAGTTTCTTGACTTTTACTATAACGCTCTATAAAAGGTGATACATTTTGCAATTTTTCTACAATCCGCTTTTGTTCATTTGCCGGTGGAATAGGAATCCAAAAGTCATTGAAGTTATTTTGTGTTAACTGATTAATTGTAGTAGTTCCACTAACGCCTCTTAATTGAGAGAAAAACAAATCAGATTGCAGAAAGATTGATACGTATTGATATAATGCGGTCTTACATATTGCCATAAATGCCCCGAAAGTCATAGGTTCCGTCACATCAGTTACGACAGCTGATTTTCCTACAAGTTTAGCACTTCCATTTCTTGCACAAATGATAATATCATTCTTCTCAACTTGTAACTTCTCGCTAATCTCTTTAGAAACTCGTACGACATCATTTAGAACAATTTTTCCATCTTGAATATTAGAAGAACGTAGAACTATTGTGCCTCGCGAAGACACATCTGTTGGACTATATGTTAGTCCTATATATGATTGAGAAATGTTTCTTATTCTTGTCCATTCCCACCCCTTTGGAATCTCAAACGGAATCTCATCATCAATGCACTTCACCTCACCTGTGGCGAGAAACTTCTCATAATAGGAATTGTCCTCACCACGGTAAATGATTGATTCGTTTTTGTCTTTCTTGATTTTCTTTTCCTTAATCAGCTTGGCTTTCTCTGCTCTGATACGTTCAAGAAGCACAGATGCAGGTTCGTCATTAGGGTCTTGCGGTACAAGTTTTCCCTGTATCGCCCACTGAAGTATACTGTTTTTTAATTGCTTTCCGTTCATTTTTCCTCTATTGAATCTTTTTCAATATTCCGTTTTCCCTCTTGTAACTCAAAGAATTCTTTTTGTTCACGAATTTCCCGACTTAATACCTCTTCTGAAGGAAGATAAGTGAGATATTTGGCAGCGTAAAGTTGCTTGCTATCTTTCAGAATAGAGTAGCGGGCAAGGTCTTTGCTGGTATCTGAGCACAACAGCAAACCTATAGTCGGATTGTTTCCCTCTTCCTTTTTAAGTTCATCATACATACGGATATACATATCCATTTGACCAACGTCCTGATGAGTTATTTGAGTCGTTTTAAGGTCTATAATCAGATAAGACTTCAAGATGATATTGTAAAATACGAGGTCAATATAAAAATCGCCCATATCAGTCTTGATGTGCTGTTGTCGTGCCACAAACGCATAACCTTTTCCTAACTCCATAATAAAGGTCTGCAAGTGGTCGATAATGGCAGTTTCCAAGTTCGATTCACTATATACCGGATTTTGAGACAATCCCAAGAACTCGGCAATGACAGGATTCTTCAAGTATGAGAGCTTGTCCCGTTCAAAATCTGCGGTAAGGCGATTCATCTCGTTGCTTACTTCGTGGCGCAACTGTTCCGGCGTTTGAAGCAGACGTTGATAATACTGTGAAGAAATATTGCGTTGTAATGTGCGATAGTCCCATTGAGTGCGAGCAGTTTCTTTGAGATACCACATTCGTGCGACTTCATCTTCTACACGCATAAGACGTTCATAATGAAGCCACGACACATTAGGATAGAATGGTATCACAGATTCGTCAGGCAATGGTTGACGAATCGGAAGCTGAGTTATATTGAATTCGTCAAGCAATGCCTGACGAATTTGAAGATTGCGAAACTTGATGTAAAAAGAGCGCATATTCTTGACACTTGTCAGCCCAAACCCTTTGCCGTATTCTTCTGTAAGGCTTTGCGAAGCAAGTTCCAATACCCGTTTACCATATCCGGCACGCTTTTTTCCCTTTTGTTCCTGTTCTACGATACGCCAACCGATAAGCCAATTGCGGACGACCAATATACGGTCGGCTGCACGATAGGCTTGACGTCTTGTTTCCCCTGCTATACTCTTCAAGTCAGAGACAAAAACTTTTTCAGGGTCAGTCAGTTTTTTATCTATTTCGTTTGCCATTTTCCCAATAAATCCCATTAATCAGTTATACGATTTTATGTCTATACCGAGAATCTTTTGAATCTCTGAAAGTGTTTTGTCTATTTCATGGTCGAGTGCGGCACGTTTCTCAAAATACTGTTTAAGTAATTCTGCCGGAGGTAATATTTCTTCTTCCTCTTTCGGAAACTTACATTGGTCAAAATTGCAATCCAAATCTATCAACTGTTGGGCAGTAAACACACGGCTTTTTTCTCCCACTTCATCATTGACTATCTCTTTTCGGTCGTTCCACCATTCCTGAATAGGCAGAGTATGCTCTACCTTCATCGGTTTGGTTTTTGAGAAATGTTTGTATCCTTCCGGCATATCCAAACGATAGAACCATGTTTCCTTTGTCTTGAATCCTCCTTCGCAGCCTTCGGCTTCTTCGTTATTAAAGAAAAGGATGTTGGTTGCAATGGAAGTGTATGGAGAAAATATTGAGCCCGGCAAACGGATGATGGTATGTAAATTGAAATTACGCAAAAGATTCTCTTTAAGCGCAAGCTTTGCTCCGTCAGTACCGAATAAAAAGCCGTCAGGAATAATCACTCCACATCTGCCACCAGCTTTAAGACGGTACATAATAAGGGCTATAAATAAATCCGCAGTTTCGCTGGAACGGTAACGTAATGGGAAGTTGCTCTTTACGCTATCGTCCGTACTGCCTCCATACGGAGGGTTCATACCGATAACATCCACTTTATCGGTTTCATTGAAATCCGTGACATTTGTTCCAAGCGAATCACAGTGCGTTATATTGGGAGCTTCAATATCATGAAGCAACAAATTTGTGATGCTCAAAAGATAAGGCAACGGCTTCCATTCTTGACCAACAACAGCATTTTGCAACTTTTCACCATCTTCGGCAGAGCGTACGCTCTTTGCCATATAATTAAGGGCAGACGTAAGAAATCCTCCTGTACCACTGGTAAAGTCGCCAAAGGTTTCACCCAACTTAGGAGCAAGCATCATCACAATAAAATCAGTCAGGGCACGAGGTGTATAAAATTCTCCTGCATTACCTGCCGATTGTAAGTCTTTCAAAATACCTTCGTAAATATCCCCGAATGTGTGGCGGTCTTCTGCATCATCAAATTCAATTTCATTTACTATGTTGATTACCTGACGCAAAAGCGTTCCGTTTTTCATATACTGGTTCAAGTCGGCAAATGTTTCTTGAACAATGCTTTTGGCTCGTGGCGTGTCGGCATTTATAGGAAGGTTTTTCAATGCAGGGAACAGTTTCTCATTGACAAAAGAAAGCAGAACTTCACCTGTCAATGCTTCACCGTCTTTTTCGTCCACCGCCCAATTACGCCAACGCAATTCTTCTGGAATGATGGACTTGTAGTTTTCATCTTTGTACTCCCATGTTTCTTCCTGCGTGTCATAAACTTTCAAGAAGAACATCCAAGTCATTTGTTCTATTCTCTGTGCGTCACCATTAATACCTGCATCTTGTCGCATGATATTCTGGATTCGCTTTATGATGTTGTTTACTGCCATTTTTATGCGGATTTATATATTTGATATTCAAGTTCTCTGACAGCCTTCTCAAATTCAAGTTTGCCGCCAAATAATTTCACAATCTTAGTTGGTTTACCAATACTATTAAATGGTGGTATTTCTAAAATATTCGACTTTTCAAAGTCAAGAATGCCATTCTCTGCATATTTATCAAGAAGAGCCTCCAAGACTTCACGAGCTTTACCTTCATACTTACCGAAGTAGTTACGCTTTTTCACGTTGTTTGCCCTTTCTTTTCTTGTCAATGGTGGTTGGTCAAAAGCAACGTGGCATATCACATCAAAGATGTCTGCATCCTTCAGTGCCGGATTCGCTTCGCGGACTGCGTCTATCAGAATGGCATATTCCTTTAACTCGTCCATCACAGCTTGCTTACGTTCCGCTTCTGTCCATGTATGTATGAACTCATCAAGGGTCTGATAGTGTCGTAATAATTGTTTTCTTGCAAACGACTGAACACTTTCTGTTCTCATGGTTTTGCCATCTTCCCCTAAAACAGATACTATCTCATGGGCTATACGAATATCTTTACCATTGATGAGATATTTCTCACGAGGTTCAGACACAGGTGTTGAAGCAGGGTCAACAGGTTGGTATGGCTTCGGTTTCTTCCCACCTCCTTTTGGCGGTTCCGGATCACCGTCAAATGCTGGGTCTTTGAATTTTGCTGTGGCATTGCGGAAGTCAAGTATTTCCAAATGCCACTTACCCTTGTCTTTTCTAAGTCGTGTACCACGTCCGATGATTTGCTTAAATTCAGTCATAGAGCCAATTTCTTTGTCTATGACAATTAATCCGCAAGTTTTGCAGTCCACTCCCGTAGATAGAAGTTCAGAGGTGGTCACTATCACTGGATAGGGCTCATCCACGCTGATAAAGTTATCTAATTGTTTTTTCCCTTCTTTATCCTCACCGACAATACGTGTAACATAATAGGGTGACTTTTTACACAAATCACTATTCATATTGATAAGTAGTGTTCGCATTTCGGCAGCTTCCTCTATATCAGGACAGAACACAATCGTTTTTGTCATACGCCCGATGTCATGCAGCATTTGAGTGATTCTGTGTGCTACCACTTTACGCCTTAGATTGATAGCAAGATCACGACCTATATTTTGTCTTTGATATAGTTTCTGCTCAATTTCTTTACCCAATAAATCCATTTCACCTTCTTCTGGAGTCCACCCTTGTAAATCAACGTTGATAAAGTCGGCAGTAACTCGATATGGAGCTAAGAAACCATCTTGGATTCCTTGTAGAAGTGAATAGGTATATACAGGTTTCCCGAAATAATCCAAGTTGTTTGCTCCTTCATCGGCTTTTGGAGTGGCTGTCATACCAATTTGGGTAGCCGAGCTGAAATACTCCAATACTTTACGCCATGCAGAATCGTCTTTCGCACTTCCCCGATGGCACTCATCAACGATAATCAAATCAAAGAAGTTTGGTTGTACCTCCAAAAACGGGTCTGGCTTTCCTTCTTTTCCGACTAGCTGATGATATAAAGCCATATACACCTCGTATGATGAATCTATCTTTTCTTCACCTTCTCCAACAGAAGTTACCTTGGTCATAAACTTCTTGAATGGCTTAAAATCTTGAGCCATTGTTTGATCTATGAGGATATTTCGGTCTGCAAGATATAGGATTTTTTTCTTTGCTCCGCTTTTATGAAGACGATGAATAATCTGAAATGCAGTAAATGTCTTACCTGTACCGGTAGCCATTACGACAAGTACACGTTGTTGTCCTCTGGCTACGGCTTCAATAGTACGGTCAACCGCTATACGTTGATAATATCTTGGCTCATGGCTATGTGCATCATAATAAAACGGCGTTTCTATTATGTTGAGTTCATCCGAAGTATAGTTCTTAGATGCAAGATAACGGTTGTATAGTTCTTCTTCTGTGGGAAAATCCTCTAACTTGATTTCGGTTTCTTTCCCCGTGATAAAGTCATGTTCCAAGAAAGCATCGCCATTACTGGAGTACGCAAATTTCAGGTCAAGGATTTGGGCATAATCTATGGCTTGCTGAATACCACCTCCAACTGCGTGTTTATTGTCTTTGGCTTCAACCACAGCAATGGGCTTGCCATTATGGTATAATAGGTAATCGGCTTTTTTACCCTCTGCTACTGAATGTTGGTTGCCAACAACAAGTACTCGACCATCCGTAAAATAGTACTCTTCACGCATATTTACACTTACTGCCCATCCTTTTTGTTGGAGTGCAGGAGTAATGAACAGAGTGCGTATCTCTTGTTCTTTGAGCTCTTTCTTGTTTACTTCCATAACAATAACTCATTTATGGTTTTACACTGCTGACAATCAAATCCTTTACATCAATATTAAGAACTTTGGCTATATCATTAAGTGTTTTAAGATCTGGTTGAACTGAGTTACTACACCATTTACTTACAGTACAATTAGATTTTCCAATTTGTTCTGCAAGCCATTTTCCTGTCTTCTGTTGTTCGACAAGCACAACTTTTAGTCTGTTTAAATTAGCCATGAAGTAAAATGTTTTAATCCAAAGGCAAATTTATATAAATTGCCTGATAGTATAAGTAACTTCCAATAAAATTATATTATAGGAAGTTGTACAATTAAAATATGACATTGTTTTTTTAATTATTTTCTTTCTCCCTTCTCTCTTTTACCCTTTCCTGTCCCGGCATTTTTTTAGCCAATACACTTTCTCCGGCAGGAAAATAGATAGGAAAAACTTTATATAAGAAACTTACAATATCATTACGCTTCTTTCCCATATTGAAAAAAGCAGAACAAACAAAATACATAAGGTCTTGCTGACTACACGTCTCTTTTTGCTGAATAGCTATTGATGGAGCGATTATCAAGTCATGTTCTGCAAATGCGCAGGCACAGGCAAGAATAGCTTTCTGCTCTTCCTCAGTAAATACTTTGATTTTTTCTGTTAACCATTCAAGTTCTCCTTTGAGAAGTTTTTTTTGCTTTTCATTTTGATGCTTTAATAGAGCATCTACATTTTTTTGTTGCTTTTCTGTCAAGGCATTTTCTAATGCTTGATTTTTTTGTTTAAGAAGATTGAATTTCAGCAAACCGGCAATGTACATACAAAAATATCCCACCGCAATATCGAATATTAAAATAAGCAGGTATTCTTCACTTGAAATTTGCGTAAACTTAGTCAAATATTCATTGATAGGAATAACGGCAAATAGCATGATGATGGCTATTACATAAAGCACTATATATCGAGTTTTATGTTTTACTTGCTGTAAAGAAGCAAACAAAAAGGCGATTACCAAAATGGCAACTATAACACAGAGTGGTATAAGATATATTCCCATAGTTCTATTCTTCTGCTTTAGGATTAATTACAATACGCCAATAGCCACCATGATCTGCTCCCTCTCTGACAAGCAATCCTTTGGCTTTTAGATTTGCAATCTGCATTTCAATGGCTCGTTTACTGACTCCTATTTTTTCCGCCATCTTATCTTGAGATATAGAACCATCTGATATTACAAGGTCAAGAATGCTTTGTGCAGTCCGTCCCAATCGCTTTTGTTTCACCGAAGAATTTTGCAAATCACCGAAGGTTTTCACCGAAGATTTCTGTAAATCACCGAAAGTTTTCACCGAAGATTCTTCATCGATAGAGTACTTTTCGAGGCTACTATTTACTCTGTTGGCGACTTCCTCTATAGGTATCCTTCCGTTCTCTCCCCAATTCAAATTATAGAATGTGGTATAGAAAGAAATTGCTTCCGTTTGATATTGTGGTTCTTTGCCCGGCATGAAATTAGGTAGTTTCTCCGTAAGTTCCCGCATTTTCCTTAAGCCCGAACCACGTTTCTCCATATAGTCCAATTGAGTAAACATATCCGCTATAACAGGATTCCGGCGCATGGACGGTACTTTGTATATGTCTCGGTCTTGGATTTGTGTGCCATCAAGCATTGCACCTGGTGATACCAATTCAACTCGGTCATCATAGATGTCAATATGTACTTCACCGCCCATCACGGTATAATCCCGATGGATAAGATGGTTTACCAATCCTTCGAAGATAGCACGGTCGGAATAGTCGGGGAGGTTAAGGCGATAGTTTGGCATCTTCACCCAGCCGCTCATGGTATAGTTTTTGATGAAATCCATACCATATTTTAAGAGCAGCACAAGGTTAGCCCGATGTTCTACGGAACTGATGGCATCATCCTTATAGAGTCCAGTCCAACGGGTGCAGAAAATACGCGATTGAAATACCGTGCAATTATCCACAAACAGCAATCCTGCATTGGTCAGTTTGCCGTCAGGAGTTACTAGTCCGAATGATTCCAGATACTTGTCATTCCATTCCTGATGGGTTTGCTCACGGAAAGTATTGGCGAGAATGATGAAAGAATGTTTGCTGGCATCCACTTGGGTAGGCAGTGAATCCCAAGTCATGTGCGTACCTTTCAATACCAATGAAAGAAGCTGTTGCGAATTACACTCCACGCTTTCATTGCCAACTCGTACATATGCGGTACGTGTCCCATCCTGATAATAGTAATAAGGTGTAAGCGTTCCTGCCTTTACTTTCACTTCAAGCAGGGTATGCCCTTCGTGTTCTATCGGAATAAGCTGAACTTCCGGCACAGGGTCAAGTCGTGCCTTCATCATTTCACTGATAAAATCAGCATCGGATTGTGGATTCTCCAAACCTACAATCACTCCATCATCGTTCACTCCATAGAACAGACTGCCACCTTCTGTATTGGCAAAAGCCGACACGGATTTGAGCCATGACTTCACTTTCTTACGTTCCAACATTTCCTTGAAATCGTAAGCTGAGCATTCCGCTATCAATGTATTGTTTTGAATTTGCATCGTTTCCTTATAATTGTTAGGGTATAGTTCCCCAATATCATGTACAAAGGTAAGGATAAAAGTGGAGATTCTGTTAAATTCGTGCCATACTTTTGATTATTATGCGTTTATATCACGATATTTATTGGAAAATTTTATATTTTTGCAGTCAAGAGCTGTGGTTGCTTATGGATGCTTATTTTCGGATTTGCGATATAATTGCAACACGTGTACGCAAGTTGCTCATACAGAGATACTGTTGATTTTGAGGAAGTGAAGTAAGTTGCAATAGGTGATTTTATAGAAAAAAGAGGCGTGTAATCCATTAAGTTGCACGCCTCTTGTGTTTTTGAGGCACTATAAAATATTTTGTGTAAATGCAAAATACGGGATTCAGTATGGGTTC
>OGCP01000716.1_pt1 | contig 12419 bp, 10 predicted proteins | sample 1570191 | NCBI WGS metagenome assembly OGCP01 (sample SAMEA2582180, study PRJEB24529) | metagenome | biome: Human gut stool | place: China | collected 2011
GGAGGATGCCCCGCGTCGCGCCTTCACTATCAACAGCCCCTATTACAGCGTGGCGGCCTTTACCGTTCGCGACTACGTCGGCGGCATGAAGGATCTGCAGGACGGCGTGATCCGCCTGATCGGCAATCCGGAAACTCGCTATCGCGAGGATCCAGTGCGCATGCTGCGCGCGGTGCGCTTTGCCGCCAAGCTCAATATGACCATCAGCCCGGAAACGGCTGAACCGCTGCCGCGCCTGGCCGCCCTGCTCCACGATGTGCCGCCGGCGCGTCTGTTCGAAGAAGTGCTCAAGCTGCTGCAGGCCGGGTATGGCTACCAGACCTACATGCTGCTGCGGGAATACAGCCTGTTCCAGCCGCTGTTCCCGACCATTACCCGCTACTTCACGGAAAATGGCGACAGCCCGATGGAGCGGATCATTGAACAGGTGCTGAAGAATACCGATACGCGTATCCATAACGATATGCGCGTGAACCCGGCGTTCTTGTTTGCCGCCATGTTCTGGTACCCACTGCTGGAGACGGCACAGAAGATCGCCCAGGAAAGCGGCCTGACCTATCACGACGCTTTCGCGCTGGCGATGAACGACGTGCTGGACGAAGCCTGCCGTACGCTGGCGATCCCTAAGCGCATCACCACCCTTATTCGTGATATCTGGCAGCTGCAGCTGCGCATGTCCCGTCGTCAGGGCAAACGCGCCTGGAAGCTGATGGAGCATCCGAAATTCCGCGCCGCCTATGACCTGCTGGAGCTACGCGCCGGCGCCGAGAACAACCACGAACTGCAGCGCCTGACCAAATGGTGGGGCGAATTCCAGGTCGCCGCACCGCCGGCGCAAAAAGATATGCTCAACGACCTCGGGGACGATCCTGCGCCGCGCCGTCGTCACCGTCGTCCGCGCAAGCGCGCGCCGCGCCAGGGTAGCGCATGACTCTGGTCTATATCGCTCTTGGCAGCAACCTTGCTTCTCCACTGGAGCAGGCGCAGGCGGCTATCCGCGCCCTGGGCGAAATTCCGCACAGCCGCGTGGTCGCCGTCTCTTCGTTCTACCGCACGCCGCCGCTGGGCCCGCAGGATCAGCCGGACTATCTCAACGCCGCCGTTGCGCTGGAAACCGCCCTGCCCCCCGAGACGCTGCTCGATCATACTCAGCGCATCGAACTGCAGCAGGGGCGAGTGCGCAAAGCCGAACGCTGGGGGCCGCGCACGCTGGACCTCGATATCATTCTGTTTGGCGATGCTGTCATTAACAGCGAGCGCCTGACCGTTCCGCACTACGATATGAAGAATCGTGGATTTATGCTGTGGCCGCTGTTTGAGATTGCACCGGAGCTGGCGTTTCCTGATGGGGAGACGTTGCGGCGATCGTCGTAATCGGTTGCCCAAAATCATTGCCCCTCTGAATGCTGCTGTTAGAATGCCGGTTAATATGACTTTCATCATCAGGAAATGTTATGAAACCGACCACCATTGCCCTGCTGCAGAAATGCAAACAGGAAAAGAAGCGCTTTGCCACCATTACCGCCTACGATCACAGCTTCGCGAAGCTGTTCGCCGATGAAGGCATAAATGTGCTGCTGGTAGGCGACTCGCTGGGAATGACGGTGCAGGGTCACGACTCCACCCTGCCGGTTACCGTGGAAGATATCGCCTATCACACCCGCGCCGTCCGCCGCGGCGCGCCAAACAGCCTGCTGCTTGCCGACCTGCCGTTCATGGCCTATGCCACCCCCGAGCAGACCTTTGCAAATGCCGCCATCGTGATGCGCGCTGGCGCCAATATGGTCAAACTCGAGGGCGGCGCCTGGCTGGCCGACACCGTGAGGATGCTGGCGGAGCGCGCGGTGCCGGTTTGCGGCCATCTTGGCCTGACGCCGCAGTCGGTGAACGTATTCGGTGGGTATAAAGTGCAGGGTCGCGGCGATGCGGCGCAGACCCTGTTTGAAGACGCGTTAGCGCTGGAGGCGGCGGGTGCGCAGCTATTGGTCCTGGAGTGCGTGCCGGTTGAACTGGCGAAGCGCATCACCGACGCTCTGACCATTCCAGTGATCGGCATCGGCGCGGGCAACGTCACCGACGGGCAAATCCTCGTGATGCATGACGCTTTCGGCGGCCACATTCCTAAATTTGCCAAGAATTTCCTTGCCGAAGCGGGCGACATCCGCGCCGCGGTGCGGCAGTATATTGCCGAAGTCGAATCCGGAGTCTATCCGGGCGAAGAACACAGTTTCCATTAAGGAGTCTTGTTGTGCTGATTATTGAATCCGTACTGCTGCTGCGGCAGCATATCCGCCGTCTGCGTCAGGAGGGTAAGCGTATCGCGTTGGTCCCGACGATGGGCAACCTGCATGATGGTCATATGAAGCTGGTTGATGAAGCCAAAGCCAGTGCGGACGTGGTGGTGGTCAGTATTTTCGTCAATCCGATGCAGTTTGACCGCGTCGACGACCTGGCGCGCTACCCGCGCACCTTACAGGATGATTGCGAAAAGCTGAACAAACGTCATGTCGACTTTGTCTTCGCGCCGACGCCGGCGGAAGTGTACCCCCAGGGTACTGAAGGCCAGACCTACGTCGACGTTCCGGGATTATCCACCATGCTCGAAGGCGCCAGCCGCCCGGGCCATTTCCGCGGCGTGTCGACCATCGTCAGTAAGCTGTTCAACCTTGTTCAACCAGACGTCGCCTGCTTCGGCGAGAAAGACTTCCAGCAGTTGGCGCTGATCCGCAAGATGGTCGCCGATATGGGCTACGACATTGAGATCATCGGCGTGCCGATCGTCCGCGCGAAAGATGGCCTGGCGCTGAGTTCGCGTAACGGCTACCTGACCGCCGACCAGCGCAAAATCGCGCCTGGTCTGTATAAAGTGCTGAGCGCGGTGGCGGAAAAGCTGGCCGCCGGCGATCGGCAGCTCGATGAGATCATCGCTATCGCTGAACAGGAGCTGAATGAGAAAGGCTTCCGCGCCGACGACATTCAGATCCGCGATGCCGACACCCTGCTTGAGCTGACCGATGCCAGCCAGCGCGCGGTGATCCTGATGGCCGCCTGGCTGGGGCAGGCTCGCCTGATCGACAACCGGATCGTCACGCTCGCTCAGTAGACAGCGGGTAAAAATCGGGCAATACTGCCCGGGCTTTTCTCAGGGCGGGCGCCGTGTCCGCTCTGCTACATTAAGGTTGAAGGGTAGAAGTTATGATGCGTAATATGCTGCAGGGCAAGCTCCACCGCGTAAAAGTCACGCAGGCGGACCTGCACTATGAAGGTTCTTGCGCCATTGACCAGGACTTCCTGGATGCGGCCGGTATTCTGGAGAATGAAACTATTCACCTCTGGAACGTCACCAACGGCAACCGTTTCTCCACCTACGCCATTGCCGCCGAGCGGGGCTCCCGGATCATCTCCGTTAACGGCGCCGCCGCGCACTGCGCCAGCGTCGGCGATATTTTGATCATCGCCAGCTTCGTTACCATGTCGGACGAAGAGGCGCGCAGCTGGCAGCCTAACATCGCCTACTTCGAAGGCGACAACGAAATGAAGCGCCAGGCGAAAGCTATTCCGGTACAGGTCGCCTGATGGCCGCGACGCTGCGCTCAGGCGCAGCGTCGGTATTACCCCTGCGGCTGGTTACTGATCAGCCGCGACATCGTCTCCAGCGAATCCGTGCGTAAGATATATAACCGCTTTAACAGAAACGGATTGTCCCCCGGCTTCACCTTCCCACGCACCGTCGTTACCGCCATATGAAACCCGGCGTCATTCGCCGCCTGCACCGCCGTAGCGTTATAGCCGCCGAAGGGATAGGAAAGGTAGAGAACGTGCGGATTAAACTGGCTCAGCGCCCGGCGCGAGCGGGCGAAATCAAACAGAATATTATGGTAATTGCGACTGAATAAAATCGGCCGCCGGCCGGCGTCAACCCGATGCAGGAAGTGAGTATGCGACTGAATATCAAAGACGTCCTGGATCTGGCGTAGCTCGGAAATGCTCATAAACTGCAGGGATTTCGGATCCCACTTCTGCGGATGGCGCTTAATACGCGAGGAGATAATAAACGCGGTGGCATGGAAACCGTACTGTTTCAGCACCGGATAGGCGTAGCGGTTCACCGATTTCAAGCCATCATCGAAAGTGATCGCCACCGCCCGCGCCGGGAGATTGATTTTATTACGCACATAGCCTTCCAGCTGATACAGGGTCAGCGTGGTATAGCCCTGATCGCGCAGCCAGGTCATCTGATTCGTGAAGGCGCGAACCGAGGTGGTGGTCGACGTATGACGAAAACGGGTGTTCTCTTCATCGCGCAGAATATGGTGATAGGTCAGCACGGGAATACCGTGATCCTCCTGCGCGTCCAGACTACTGACCCACGCCAGCCGGTCGCCAATGCGGATCTGAAACCAGGTCTGATTGAGCCGGTCCTTCAGCTTGCTGAGGATCGGATAGCGCAGATTGTTGGCCAGCGTGCCGAACGGCGCGCTGCTTACCGAGGGAGCGTCATAGAGCGGTGTATCTTTCCAGGTGAGTAAATTTTGGTTACTCAGCGGTTTATTAAGATCCCCCAGACGGTCCTCCACCCGCTGCTTGCCCTGCACCGGCTCGAGATGCCCTTTATCAATAAACCCCGTGCCAAAGCCGAAACGAAACTCATAGTAGTCAGCCGCCGTCGGGACGACTGCGAGGATCTGCCCGGCACGAACATTGCCGACGCTGACCACATGGTTTCCCACCTGCGCCCAGATGACCGCGTCTTCGGTGGTTTGCATATAGCGCACAGCCTTGCCCTGCTGGCTAAGCAGGCTGGCGGGGGCGCTGAGTGAGGTCAGGAAAAGAAGCAGGGTCAAAAATCGGGCAAGCATACGCATCAAACCGTTATACCATCAACGGCGGTTATTGTAACAAAAGCGGTATCTGTCCCGCTGCTTAATTTCCCCAGGCATCATGGCGCAACCGGAACGGGGGGTTCTTCTGCTGCTGATGCCACAGGCTGCTCACCATCGGCCCGCCCGCGCTGACGATCGCCTGGCGAAACGCCACGCTGCTTAACGTGCCTCGCAGGAGATACATTCGCTCAAGGAGTGGATAGCTGACGCCGGAGATCACTTCGCAGTGGGTATGTTTGTGGCTCATCAGCGCCGCGGCCCGATAAGGCGCCGCACCGGTTTTGTCAGTGAGAAAAATGACCCCGTCCCCGGAGTCGGTGGCATGCAGCGCATCGCACATCATCCGGCTCAACATATTGCTGCTGAGATTGCGCCAGTAATTGACCGCCCGGCACTGGGCCAGCGGACCAAACTTTTGTTCAAGACGATCCAGCATCTCCTGCGCCAGCTCATCGTGACAGGTAATGACCCATCCGAGCATGCTTCCCTCCTTAGCCAGCGAATAATGTAGCAAGGTGAAGATGACGTATCGGTGATGGGAGTCAAAGATAAGCGGTTAGCGCTTCGCATATTTACTTCAGGAAGCGCTAACCATGATGAGTATCAGCTACGCAGGCCGCGACCGCGCTGAATTAACGACCAGCACAGCAGATAGAAGGCGACGATGAACACCACCAGCACGGCGAAGGTGGTCGCCAGCGGGACGTCGTTGATACCGAGGAAGCCGAAGGGGTTCAGATGCGACAGCCCCTGCCAGAACGGCGGCAGCAGGGTCAGCGAGTAGAACACCCCGCCGAGATAGGTCAGCGGCGTCAGCACAAAGGTCGGGATCAGGCTAATGTCATCGAAGGTCTTGGCAAACACTGCGTTCAGCAGCCCGGCCAGCGAGAACAGCACCGCGGTGAGGAGCAGCGTCAGGGCGACAAACAGCCAGGAGTGAACCTGGAACGGCACAAAGAATAGCGACACCGCGGTCACCAGGATACCTACGCACAGTCCTCGCGCTACCCCGCCGCCCACGTAGCCGGCGATAATCACATGCGTCGGCACTGGCGCCACCAGCAGCTCTTCAATATTGCGCTGAAACTTGGCGCTGAAGAAGGATGAGGCGACGTTGGCGTAAGCATTAGTGATCACCGCCATCATCTCACCAATGCGCGAGCCGATCAGGTTGCCAAAGATCACGAAATACAGGGTCATGGTGATCACCGGCGGCACCAGCGTCTGTACCCAGATGCGCATAAAACGGTGGATCTCTTTGGTCCAGATGCTTTTCAGCGCGACCCAATAAAGCTGCATCATGCTGATTCTCCTTTTCGCTCATGCACCAGCGTGACAAACAGCTCTTCCAGACGGTTAGCTTTGTTACGCATACTCAGTACCTGCACCCCCTGGGCGCTCAGCTGCGCGAAGACGCTGTTAATTCCCTGCTCACGCAGAACCTCCACTTCCAGCGTCGAGGTATCGACCAGCTGGTACTGGTAGCCTTCGAGCTTCGGCACCGGGCTTTTTGGCGCGAGGTCAAGAATAAAGGTCTCTGACTTCAGCTTCGACAGCAGCGCTTTCATCGAGGTGTTTTCCACCAGCTCGCCGTGCTGGATGATGCCGATGTTGCGACATAGCATTTCGGCCTCTTCGAGATAGTGGGTGGTCAGGATAATGGTGGTTCCGCGATCGTTGAGATCCTTGAGAAAGCCCCACATCGAGCGACGCAGTTCAATATCGACGCCGGCGGTCGGTTCGTCGAGGATCAGCAGCTTCGGCTCATGCATCAACGCGCGGGCGATCATCAGACGGCGCTTCATCCCGCCGGAGAGCATCCTCGCGCGTTCGTTGCGTTTTTCCCACAGGTCGAGCTGTTTTAAATACTTTTCACTGCGGGAAAGGGCTTCTTTACGCTCAACGCCGTAGTAGCCCGCCTGGTTAACGACGATCTGCTGCACGGTTTCGAACGGGTTGAAGTTAAACTCCTGCGGCACCAGGCCAAGCTGGCGCTTGGCATTGACGACGTCTTTCTCCAGATCGTAGCCAAAGACATTGACCTGACCAGAGGTTTTGTTCACCAGCGAGCTGATGATGCCGATGGTCGTGGATTTTCCGGCCCCGTTCGGGCCCAGCAGGGCATAAAAATCCCCCGCTTCGACCTGCAGGTCGATCCCCCGCAGCGCCTGAACCCCGCCGGGATAGGTTTTTTTGAGCTGTTTTAATTCCAGAGCAATGGTCATTAAATATCTCTTCTCGTGTCGTGACACGTCATTAACCCGCCTGACTCACGTTTGCGCTGGACCGGCGCTGACGCCGCCAACGCATCTGCAGCCTGAAGTATCACGGGTTAAGATGGTTTTAAAAAAGGTGAGCTTACCCTATATTAGCGCAACGCACTTACTTGGTTACAGGCCGATAACGTCCATGAATGATATAGATACACTCATCAGCAACAATGCACTATGGTCAAAAATGCTGGTGGAAGAGGACCCCGGCTTTTTTGAGAAACTGTCGCAGACGCAGAAACCGCGCTTCCTGTGGATTGGCTGTTCGGACAGCCGCGTTCCCGCTGAGCGACTCACCGGCCTGGAGCCTGGCGAACTGTTCGTGCATCGTAACGTAGCGAACCTGGTGATCCACACCGATCTCAATTGTCTGTCGGTGGTGCAGTATGCCGTCGATGTCCTGGAAGTCGAGCACATTATTATCTGCGGCCACTACGGCTGCGGCGGCGTGCAGGCGGCGGTGGAGAACCCGGAGCTGGGGCTTATCGACAACTGGCTGCTGCATATCCGCGATATCTGGTTTAAGCACAGCTCGCTGCTCGGTGAAATGCCAGAGGAGCGCCGTCTGGATACCCTTTGTGAACTGAACGTGATGGAACAGGTGTACAATCTGGGACATTCGACGATTATGCAATCCGCGTGGAAGCGCGGACAGAAGGTGACCATCCACGGCTGGGCTTACGGGATTCACGACGGACTGCTGCGCGATCTGGATGTCACCGCTGTGAGCAGGGAAACCCTCGAACAGCGCTATCGCCACGGGATCTCCAACCTCAAGATCAAGCACATCAACCACAGATAGCCTTCAGACTTCGCCACCCTGGAGAGCGCGGCGCGCGCTGTCCAGAGTGGGATATCCCCTTACTCGTCCAGCAGGGTGACTTTGCCGATATACGGCAGATGGCGGTAGCGCTGAGCATAGTCGATACCGTAGCCCACCACGAACTCATCCGGAATCGCGAAACCGACGTATTCAACCGGGACGTTCACTTCGCGGCGGCTGGGTTTATCAAGTAGCGTACAAATGGCCAGCGATTTCGGCTCGCGCAGGCTGAGGATTTCGCGAACTTTAGACAGGGGATTGCCGGAGTCGATGATGTCTTCCACGATCAGAACGTCTTTACCACGGATGTCTTCATCCAGATCTTTAAGGATTTTCACATCACGAGTGGTGGACATGCCGCTGCCGTAGCTGGAGGCGGTCATAAAATCGACTTCATGCGGCACCTGCACTTCACGGCACAGGTCGGCCATGAACATAAACGAGCCGCGCAGCAGCCCCACCAGCACCATTTCGCTGCCGCTGTTCTGATAATGTTCGTTGATTTGACGACCCAGTTCCGCAATACGCGCTTTGATCTCGGATTCCGGGATCATCACTTCTACAGTATGTTTCATAATACTAACCATTTGATTCTAAATATAAATCATCAAAGCCGCTGCTTTCGCCCCGACGATGACCGGCAAGCCATCCAGTATACCAGCAAAAAGAAATCTTCGGTGCAGGGATTAATAAAGCCATATTTGTGATTCCGATCACACTTGTTAAATCCTATAATTAATTGCAGTTAAAAAATTTAACAAACACATGAGTAACTTTTTATGGCTGAAACAAAGTCTCAACAATCAAGGCTCCTGGTGACGCTGACTGCGCTATTTGCAGCGTTCTGCGGCCTCTATCTATTAATCGGCGGGGCATGGCTGGTCGCGATTGGCGGCTCCTGGTACTACCCTATCGCCGGGCTGGTGATGCTGGGCGTGACCGTAATGCTGTTCCGCGGCAAGCGCGCTGCGCTGTGGCTGTACGCCGCGCTGCTGCTGGCGACCATGATCTGGGGCGTCTGGGAAGTTGGTTTCGACTTCTGGGCGCTGACTCCGCGCAGCGACATTCTGGTCTTCTTCGGCATCTGGCTGATCCTGCCGTTTGTCTGGCGTCGCCTGGTCATTCCTGCCAGCGGCGCAGTTGCCGCACTGGTGGTGGCACTGCTGATTAGCGGTGGTATCCTGACCTGGGCCGGATTTAACGATCCGCAGGAAATCAACGGCACCTTAAGCGCCAATGCCACACCTGCGGAAGCTATCTCACCCGTTGCCGATCAGGACTGGCCTGCCTATGGTCGCAATCAGGAAGGTCAACGCTTTTCACCTCTGAAACAAATTAACGCCGATAACGTCCATAATCTGAAAGAAGCCTGGGTGTTCCGTACTGGCGATGTGAAGCAGCCGAACGATCCGGGCGAAATCACCAATGAAGTGACGCCGATTAAAGTGGGCGACACCCTTTACCTGTGTACCGCTCACCAGCGCCTGTTTGCGCTCGATGCCGCCAGCGGCAAAGAGAAATGGCATTACGATCCTGAGCTGAAAACTAACGAGTCTTTCCAGCACGTAACCTGCCGTGGCGTCTCTTATCATGAAGCCAAAGCAGAAACGGCTTCGCCGGAAGTGATGGCGGATTGCCCGCGTCGTATCATTCTTCCAGTGAATGATGGTCGCCTGATTGCGATTAACGCTGAAAACGGCAAACTGTGCGAAACCTTCGCCAATAAAGGCGTGCTCAATCTGCAAAGCAATATGCCGGACACCAAACCGGGCCTGTATGAACCGACTTCGCCACCGATTATCACCGATAAAACCATCGTGATGGCCGGTTCAGTTACCGATAACTTCTCAACCCGCGAAACGTCTGGCGTGATCCGTGGTTTCGATGTCAACACCGGGGAGCTGCTGTGGGCTTTTGATCCGGGCGCGAAAGATCCGAACGCAATCCCGTCTGACGAACACACCTTTGCCTTTAACTCGCCAAACTCGTGGGCACCAGCGGCCTATGACGCGAAGCTGGATCTGGTCTATCTGCCGATGGGCGTGACCACGCCGGATATCTGGGGCGGTAACCGCACACCGGAACAGGAACGTTATGCCAGCTCGATTCTGGCGCTGAATGCCACAACCGGGAAATTGGCGTGGAGCTACCAGACCGTTCACCACGACCTGTGGGATATGGATCTTCCGGCACAGCCGACGCTGGCGGACATCACCGTTAATGGTCAGAAAGTGCCAGTTATTTACGCTCCGGCGAAAACCGGCAACATTTTTGTGCTCGATCGTCGTAATGGCGAACTGGTGGTTCCGGCACCGGAAAAACCGGTTCCCCAAGGTGCTGCCAAAGGCGATTACGTTACCCCTACTCAACCATTCTCGGAACTGAGCTTCCGTCCGACGAAAGATTTGAGCGGTGCGGATATGTGGGGAGCCACCATGTTTGACCAACTGGTGTGCCGCGTGATGTTCCACCAGATGCGCTATGAAGGCATTTTCACGCCGCCATCTGAACAGGGCACGCTGGTCTTCCCGGGTAACCTGGGAATGTTTGAATGGGGCGGGATTTCCGTTGATCCGAATCGTGAAGTGGCGATTGCCAACCCAATGGCACTGCCGTTTGTTTCGAAACTGATCCCACGCGGTCCGGGTAACCCGATGGAGCAGCCGAAAGATGCCAAAGGCACAGGTACGGAATCCGGCATTCAGCCGCAGTACGGTGTACCGTATGGTGTCACGCTCAACCCGTTCCTCTCACCGTTTGGTCTGCCATGTAAACAGCCAGCATGGGGTTATATCTCGGCGCTGGATCTGAAAACCAATGAAGTGGTGTGGAAGAAACGTATTGGTACGCCGCAGGACAGTATGCCGTTCCCGATGCCTGTACCGGTGCCGTTCAATATGGGTATGCCGATGCTGGGCGGGCCAATCTCCACGGCGGGTAACGTGCTGTTTATCGCCGCTACGGCAGATAACTACCTGCGCGCTTACAACATGAGCAACGGTGAAAAACTGTGGCAGGGTCGTTTACCAGCAGGTGGTCAGGCTACGCCAATGACCTATGAAGTGAATGGTAAGCAGTATGTGGTGATCTCAGCAGGCGGTCACGGTTCATTTGGTACGAGGATGGGCGACTATATTGTGGCTTATGCCCTGCCGGATGATGTGAAGTAACCATAATGCCCGGAGAGATCCGGGCATATTTCCGAATACGGTCTTTTTATACCGTAAACCCTAACATCATCCCCGTATCTTCATGCTCCAGCAGATGGCAGTGCGCCATATAAGCATGTTCTTTCGGTGCTTCGTGATTAAACTTCACCAGCACTTCACTGACATTGCCTTCTACCTTAACGGTATCTTTCCAGCCCGCGCGATGAGCCGCTGGCGGTTTGCCATTTTCTGACAAGATACGGAACTGGGTGCCGTGAATATGGAACGGATGCAGCATCATGTCGCCCACGCCAGAGATAACCCAACGTTCGTACTGCCCTTTCGCCGCCGCAAACATCGGCTTATTCATATCAAACGCCTGACCGTTGATTTTATTGGCATGGTGGAAATCGAACTTCCCGCCGTGGTTCATATGATTCATATTGCCGTGCCCCATATGGCCCATCATCTGGCTGTGATCCATTCCGGCCATCGCCTGATCGCCATATTTCTCCATTAGCATCTGCATCCCCATCATATCGAGCATCGGGTCCATAGAAAGTTGCAGCTTGCGTACCATCAGCCCTTCCAGCGAAGGTAACGCAGGCAGGCTACTTAATGTGTCTGGCAAAGCACCGGAGGCACTAATAGCAATCGGCTGAATCCGCATTACCGGATGCGGCTTGTCAAACGGCGCAATCGCCATCCCCATCTGGCTGACCGGCAGCGTCACCAGGTCAAAGGGTTTGTTGTCGTTAACCTCCACCAGCACTTCAAAACGCTCGCCCATCAGCACCGGCAGCTCGCTCACCTTCACCGGTTCAGGTAGCAGACCACCGTCGCTGGCAATCACATACAGCGGGCGATTGTCGCTGGTGGCGAAATTGAGCGAGCGGGCGTTACAGCCATTGAGCAAACGCAGGCGCAGCCAACCACGCGGGGCAGCGTGTTGTGGGTAGATTGCACCGTTGATCAGCAGCGTATCGCCAAACCAGCCCACGGCGGCGGTCATCACATCCAGTTGATAATCAATCTGCCCATCAGCGTTAAATTTTTTATCCTGAACAATCACCGGAACATCATCGATACCCCACTGTTTTGGCAGCATTAATTTCAGGATCTCGTCATCTTCAATCCCCACCAGACCAGCCAGCCCCATCGCCACCTGTCGCCCGGTCTTGCCATGTTGATGTGGATGGAACCAGCAAGTAGCGGCAGGTTGATCAACGTTCAACGTCACCGAGCGCTTGCCACCTGGCGGAATAATTCCCTGTGGGCCGCCGTCGACTTCACC
>OGCP01000723.1_pt1 | contig 12329 bp, 10 predicted proteins | sample 1570191 | NCBI WGS metagenome assembly OGCP01 (sample SAMEA2582180, study PRJEB24529) | metagenome | biome: Human gut stool | place: China | collected 2011
GATGCCCGCCACAACTTACTCAAGCGTCCAGGTCAACCACTATGAGACTGCTTACTGGCAGATGGAATCCCTGATCAAAAACGGCCACAGCCATATCTGTATGCTGATTTCTTCTAAGATCGATACCAGTGTGTACCGCCTCCGCTGGCAGGCATACGAAGATGCGCTGTCTTCCCATGGTCTTTCCACGGAATATCTTGCAGAAAGCGGCTATCAGTGCGAACGTGCTTACCGGGAGCTGACAGAAGTTCTTACTATGCACCCAGAAATCACTGCCATCTGCAGTATTTCAGATATCGTAACGCCTGCCGCGATCCGTGCAATCCATGATCTAGGAAAGATTCCCGGAAAAGATGTTCATATTATCAGCTTTGACGGCATGCCTTCCATGCACTATTGCATCCCTTCCATTTCTACTTTTATCCAGCCACGAGATGAAATGGCATGCTATATTTATGATTTACTGCTTGGGCTGATTAGTGACGAGCGCCAGCACCAGCATATTACGTTTCAGACACGTTTTTCACCGGGAGAGTCTTAATGATTTTCTTCTCAAATCAGAATATTGCCATATCACTTTGATTGATTATAAAAAGGCAGGGAGAAAAGAAAATTTTTCATTTTCTTCTCTCCCCGCTTTTTTATAATAATATCCACATTTCTATGAATTCTCAATCTTTCACACTACTTTGATTGCATTTTCCTTTCCTAACTGGTCAAATTATCCCACTGCAATTTCCACTCTTTTTCCGCAGAATGCCACACCATATTTATAAATCACTTCTACCCCTGCTGTCCTCAGTTCCGTATCATATTGTTTATCCTGAATCTGTTTTAGCGCAGTCTCTGACAACTGTTTCAAGCTCTCTTCTGTACCATTTTTTTCTGCTTTCAATTCAATAATAATACCCGGAAGACCTTTCTTTACCGGTTTCAACTGGATATCATAGCGTCCTTCGCCAGACTCCCTGTTCGATGTGACAAAAAATCCTCCCAGCAATGCACAAAGTCCAAGCATAAATCCATGATAAAAATTTTCTCCGGCTGTATCAAACGAGCTTACCGACTCCATCAGCAACGTCTGTATCTGTGTCTTCAACTTTCTGTTATCTCCTGAAAAAATTGCTTCCTGTACTGCAATTGCAGTTGACTGCGGAATCATAGTTTCGAATTTCTGCAGGATTTCCTTGTGATACACAAGTGCTATCTCACGGTTTGGCAGTGAAATCTCACACATAAAATCCCCATTGAAGGATAAGGTTGTTTTTACTGCTTTCAGATATCCTGTAACCAAAAGGAAACTGTAAATCGTTGACGGATTCTTTTTTATCTGTGGATAGATTACACCGGTATCGATATAAGTCGTAATCGTTTCCCCATTTACCAAGGATGCCAGACGATGATAGATTTCCTCATCTGCCTCCGCCAGAACCTCACCGATCACATCATTGCTTCCGGTAGATACCCAGAATGCCCGCGGTTCACATTCATTGCTGAAATAGTTCACAACTGACCACGGATTAAATATTTCTGTTTTTCCAAATCGATAGCCATCATACCATTCACAAATTTCATCATATTTATCGGATGCTCCATAATATGCTGCCATCTCTCTCACTTCATCCGGTGTGAAGCCAAAATAAGCACTGTATTTATGGTCTAAAACCGAATTAATGGACAGATTGTTCATTCCACTGAAAATACTTTCTTTTGCCACCCGCAGAATTCCGGTAAGAAAGCCGAATGCCAGATGCTTATTATCCTTAAATCCGCCCGAAAACAGGTTTCTCATAAACAGAATGATTTCTTCATAATAACCTTTCATATATCCCTGCTGGATAGGCGTATCATACTCATCAATAAAAATCACCGGAGCGGTTCCATGATGTTTATGAAGCATTGCCGAAAGATCCGCCAATGCACTTGAAAGTTCTACTTCCGTCACATTTCCTTCCGCTAGCCTTGCATATTTCCGCTCATCATATTCATCACACCGGTCACTCGTCCGAAGTTCTTCGTGTCTCTGCGTCTCTTTTGCAAAAATATCCCTGACTGCTGAAAATGTCTCCTCCCAGGTATTAAATTTCACATCTTTAAACGTCAGGAAAATAACCGGATATTTGCCCTGGTACGACTGGTATTTCTGACCACATGCCCAAATTTTCTTATCCTGAAAATATACCGATGTATCCTGCTCTGTTTTTTCAAAAAAAGTCCGCAGCATATCCATATTCAACGTTTTTCCAAATCTGCGTGGTCGTGTAAAAAGTGTTACCATCGGACGTTCATCAATGAAATCTTTTATCAGCATCGTCTTATCAACATAGTAATATTCCGCCTGTGCCAGCCGGAAATCTGACACACCGATTGGCAGAGGCAGACAGGACGATCTCTGATTTTTCCGGTAAGAACCAGAGCGTATTCTTTTATCTGCTGGTTTAGCCGCATCTGCTGGAATCTGCCAGCTGCGTCCCTGCCTCATGGCTCCCTTGATCCTTCCATTTCTGCAAAGTTCCGCTACTCTTCGCTCTGTGATGTTCCATTGTCTTGCAGTTTCTTTTACTGAAATCATTTTTATCATTTTGCGCTTCCTCCACCTTATTTATATATATAGTATATCCATATGTGCTTATTTCTGCAATATTTATCGGAATTATTCCGTATATTTCTCGATATTATTCCGAGTATTTTTTTGCATTATTCTGCTATTATCAGAACAAATAAAATATTTTTTTACTTTGCAGGCACAGAATTTTCTGTAAAGTAAAGGGACATGGAAAATGAGATAACCTCATAAATCCATGTCCTTTTCTATTATAGTTATGTGAACCTATTTATTTTTGCTAATATCGATTGTGCAGCTCCAAATTTGTCCTGTTCTGCACCTATACATATTGTATGTATCCTACAATTCCACAATAAACTCTTCCACAAGTTTCGCACAATGCTCCGCCGCTTTTTTCTCAAAAGTAGGATAATCCATCTCCGCAGAGTTATCTGCCTTGTCAGAGATTGCACGAAGGATCACGAATGGGATTTCATTTAAGTATGCTGCCTGTCCGATCGCAGCCCCCTCCATCTCAGTGCAGAGTGGGTGGAAGTTCTCGACTAATTTGTCCTTCACTTCCTTATCACAGATAAACTGGTCGCCGCTTACGATCCTGCCGGAGAACACTTTCACTTCGGTGTTGACTTTCTCGCACACGCTCCTGGCAAGGGATGCCATTCTCTCGTCCGCCGGGAAACTTAAAGTTCCAAGCTGTGGAATCTCGCCTAACGGATAACCAAATACACGCACATCCATGTCATGCTGAAGGACATCTGTGGAAACAACGATATCCCCGATATCGATCTGTGCGTCCAGAGAACCTGCGATACCGGTATTGATGATATGTGTCACGTCAAATAAATCTGCAAGGATCTGTGTGCAGATACCGGCGTTTACTTTTCCAATACCACTGCGCACGATCACAACCTCGACACCGTTTAATGTTCCTTCAAAAAATTCCATATTTGCTTTTTTTGTTGTTTTTACAACATTCATTTTCGATTTTAAAGTTTCTACTTCAAGCTCCATGGCTCCGATAATTCCGATTTTTTTCATCTGTTTCTGCTCCATTCTTTTTTTCATACTGTTGATATTCTAACATAAAAATGGAAATTTCGCTTTATTTTTGCGAAATTTCCATTTGTATTTCTCTTTTTATTCACTTGCAGTTCACCAAATGCAAATAAATTTGTATTTCTATATCTTTACGCTACACGGATCTTCTGTAAAACATTTCCAAGTTCGGCTTCCTTCTTCTCGCAGTCGCTCTCAGAAATCTTCTCTGTCACAAAGCCAAGCTCTCCGGTCACGCCTTCTGCCTGTACATACGTAACAGTTCCAAATACTCTTTCTACAGCTGCTTTGTCTGCTGTTGTGCGGATGAAGAACCGGTTCTCCCACTCCTTGTAATCTACAAGTTCCAACTTCTGGGAGCTCCACTCGATTGGAATATTTTTGTCCAGATTTTTTGCCATCTCAACGACATCGGCAACCACTGCACTAGCTGTTGGGAGTTTTCCTGCACCACTGCCGTAAAACATTGCATCACCTAACACATTGCCATGTACAAAAATTGCATTGAACACGCCGTTTACTGCATAGAGCGGATGAGATGCCGGAAGTAAGAATGGAGCAACAATTGCTGTGTAACCTTTTGGTCCTTTTTTGCTGGTTGCGAGCAGTTTGATCGCTCTTCCCATCGCCTGTGCGTATTTGATATCCGTCGGTGTGATTTTAGTGATTCCCTCTGTGTGAATGTCCTCAAAGTCAACCTGCTGTCCGCATACTAAAGATGTTAAAATAGCAATCTTACGGCATGCATCATAACCTTCCACATCGGCAGTAGGATCTTTCTCTGCATACCCCTTTGCCTGCGCATCCTTTAAAACTTCATTAAAATCAGCACCCTTTTCTGTCATCTCAGTCATCATATAGTTCGTTGTACCGTTTACGATACCAGTGATCTCTTCGATCTCATCTGCAGTAAGACAGGAATTTAACGGACGGATGATCGGAATACCGCCGCCGACACTCGCCTCAAACATGAAATTCACATTTTTTTCTTTTGCAAGTGCGATCAGTTCTGCACCTTTTGCAGCCACCAATGCCTTATTGGAAGTTGTCACATGTTTTCCAGCCTCTAACATTGTTTTTACAAAAGTATACGCTGGCTCCACGCCACCCATTGTCTCAACTCCCATCGCTACTTCCGGATCTTCGGCGATCACTTTATAGTCATGCACGATCTTGCTCTGAATCGGATCTCCCTCAAAATCCCTTAAATCCAGAACATACTTTAATTCCACTTCATCGCCGACGCGTGCCGCAATGCTCTTCTTATTGATGTCTAAAACCTCTGCCACACCGGAACCGATCGTTCCAAAACCCATAATTGCTGCTTTTATCATTTTTATTCTGCCTTTCTGTTTTTGTATTATGTAAACTATTCTGTTCTGCCAGTCTGTTTTTATTCTCTCGCCAGAATTTTCACATACTGAATGCCGCCCACACTCTCAATCTTTGTGACCATCTCTGCAACATCCCCCGTCTGCGGTAAAATATCAATACTGAGCGTCAGCGTTGCGATTCCATTGACCGGTATACTCTGATGAATGGTAAGGATATTGGCATGAAAATCAGCAATCGTTTTCAATACCCCGGACAAAAGTCCCGGCTCATCATCCATCTGAATGACCATCGTAATGGTCTTTCCCTTTGTTGTCTCGTGAAAAGGAAAAATATCATCTTTATACTTGTAAAAAGAACTGCGGCTGATTCCAACGCTCTCTGTCGCCTACAACACGCACGCTATCCTACCCGAATATTTCAGCCTTTTTGCCTCCACTACTTTCAGCAGTACTTCCGGCACTGCCTTCTCTTTCAAAACATAATATTGCATTTTGTCTTTCATGGAAATGAATACCTCTTAGTTGCCAGATTCAACAGATTCTCTTTTGTATATAGAATCCATTCTGTTTGTTTGGGACTTACATCTGTCCTCATGAGGAAGATAATAACACAAAGAGGCTGCCAAAGCAACCTCTTTTCCAGAACATTTCTATATTTTTGTTTCTTGTTCACCAAATTTCTGATATTTAGAACTTGCGGCTTCCGCCTCCATGACTTCTGCCAGAACTGCTGGTATGTACCGTCGATCTGCCGGAATGGCTGCTGCCACCCCCACTGCTTCCACTATCAGTCTGGATCCTCCGATGCGTCACCATCTGGTTGACAAAACGGTCTTCCTGACCGGTCAGGTTAACTTTTCCGAACGCATGGTAATCATACTGGTATCCACCGCCAAATTTCAGACGGTATTTTCCGGTAATTCCAAAAAATACAGCGGCAAACACAGCTGCTGCAAGTACAACTGCAAACAGAATTTCACCCAACGTGAGTACATGGTAATAATGGATCTCGCCTGTTTCTTCATCATAGGTATAAGCGTCAGATGGGACTCCCACCTCATAATAGTACTCTGCATCACTTAACATGGAAGAAAAGCAGGAAGCATATTCCCCATCCACAACATAATCATAACAGTTATCCAGAATATCATCGATCCTGTCGTCATTCAGATAGTAAATGGCTTCTCCCGCAGTCGATATCGTAACCTCTCTGTTATCCATGTCAATGAGGAACACCACACCATCATCGCCTGTTGCTGTCGTGTCATAAAAATCATCCGCATACTCTCTCGCTGTCTTTCCCTGTGCATCCTCTGTCGTCAGGACAAAAATCTCCCAGCCTGTGGTCTCCTGCAGATTGGTGATTTCTTCCGAAAGCGACTGCTGTTCCTCATCTGAAAGTAACGCTGCATCATCATACACCGCATCATAAGTATCCGCATAGACCGGTACAGCCGCAAAAAGTGTCAGTGCAGTTACTGCGGACAGAGCGATTCTTTTTCTTAATTTATCTCTCATAAGAAATACCCTCCGATCAATGCAATGATTAAGACAACGACTGCCGAAATAATACCCGTCAGCGTGACTTTTCCGTAGTCTACCGGAAGTTCTCCGAACACTTTTCCTGTCTGCCCGTTCATGGAATAATAGTAGATTTTTCCATCTTTCCCCTTATAGGTAACAGTCCAGACCGGAAGCAACGCATAAGACCAGTCCTCCTTCTTCGGGATCACCCCGAATGAGTTGACCGATAACGCATTGTATCCCTGAACAGATTCCCGCATGAGTTTTTCCGCTGAGTTTTTCATCGTAGCCTGCATATTTCCTTCCACTGCTTTCTGCTCGATGTCACGTTTCTCTGCCATGAAACCGGAAAGATATCCCATATTAAAATCTTTCATCTCATTGAACTGATACGGCAGTACCCCTTTCACAAGCTGCACATTTGCCTTTTGCAGTGCGTTCTCTGCAAGATTCTTCAGATTAACCTCACCCTCACGCTCCACATGGTAAAACTTTGTCTCTGTGTACTCGGTATCTCCGGTTCTCCACACACGGATTTTCTTGCCTTCGCCCTGCAGTTTTCCCTGCAATTTTGCATCATAGATCCAATATGGGAAATAGACACCACTCAGACATTCGATCTGTTTCTTATTAAAAAATGCCTTTGGAACAAATTTTTTCTTTCCAACATATTCTAAGAAACGTTTTTCCGCTTCCTTTTTGGAAATTTTAAAAGGAATGACTTTATTTGGAAGATACTTTCCTTCCAGCCGTTTTCCAAGCACGACCGGATTGTGACAATAATAACAGAACGTGGCTGCTGTCGTTGCATCTGTCACGATTTCTGCTCCACAGGAAGGGCAGTTATAAATGACTGCCTCTGCGCCGCCGTCCTCCCCTTCTTTTTTCTTTGTGTCCGGACTCTGCTGCTCGGTTGTTTCCTGCTCTGCTTCATCAGAACCATCCGCTGCACCGGCATCCGTTTCCTCAGACTCTGCCGGCTGCAATGCATCCAATTCCGCCTGGGTAAATTTTGAACCACAGTACTCGCATTTATACTTCTGTGTTTCCGGGTCAAAAATCAGTTCTCCGTCACAGTTTGGACACTTAAAACTGATAACTGCCATAGTTAGCTCCTTGCCTTTCCGCAATTGCTGCAGAATTTACCTTTGTTGACGGTTCCACACTCACAGGTCCACTCCGCTGCCGGTGCAGGTTTTCCACACTCACTGCAGAACTTTCCGGTATTTGATGCTCCGCACTCACAGGTCCAGCTATTTGCCGGGGCTGCTGTCTGCTGTTGGGCTGCTGCCTGCTGTGGGGCTGCCTGTGGCTGTGTTCCTGCCATGCCTGCTGTCATGGCGTTCAATCCTTCCATGGAAGTGTTAAACTGCTGCATTCCCATGCCGACACCCATGAATCCTGTCATCGCACCGCCTGCATTGGAACCCGCGTCACGCACACCTTCTGTTAAATTCTTAACAGCCATACCACGGAGCACACTTGCATCTCCACCTAACATTGCACCTTCATTTCTCATGTTGATGAGCTTCTGGGATTCCTCATCATAAGAAACGCTTGCAATACCGACTGCCTGGATTTCCATACCACGTGTCTGGTTCCACTCTTCATCGAGTGTAGTAGACATATATTTTCCAAGTTCTCTTGCTTTGGATGTCACATAGGAAATACGTGTTCCGTCTGCGGACATCTGGTTGATGGAGGACTGTAATGCCTCTAAGAACTCTGACAGATACTGCTCGTTGATCTCATCGATCTCCACTCTGTCTGCGTTTCTCGGAATTACTTCTGCATAGAACTGGAGTGGATTGGTGATCTTAACGGAATATGTACCATGCGCTCTTAAGAAAAGCTCGGCATTATAAAAATTATCAAAGTAATTGATCGGATTTCTCGTGCCAAACTTGATCCCTTTAATTTCCTGCAGATTGATAAAAAATACTTTCTGCGCAGTTGGTGTCTGACCGCCATATTTAATACGGTTAAAAGAATCCTTTAATGAATCTCCAAACTGTCCGTTAAACAATGATGGCAGGGAAGAGTTATCCACTTTGTAATATCCCGGTTCTGCCGTGTAATCGACTACCTTGCCGCCATCCACTAACATCATGAACTGATTGTCATAAACATGGATGATCGAACCATTGGAAACTGTGTTGCCTGTTCCCTTGGTATTCTGTCCTTTGCGGATCAGCACACCGCTTGTAAAGACGGTTTTGTCGCTCATGTCATCTGCTTCGATGACCTCTAACCACTGATCTGCAAGTGTTCCTCCGATCGCCTGTCCAATTGCCTTAATAATTCCCATAACATATCCTCCTATACGTGATTGTAATCTACTTCATAAAAACGATGAAGCGTCCAAACTTTTAAATTGATCGGTGTGATTGCAAGCCCGCAGTACTCGCAGTACATTGCCCCCAGATTGGTGACCGGTGCACCGCAATGCGGACAGGTTGTTCCGACAGCATTGTCGATTTTTGCTATCTTCTCATCCTGGATATACATGACCTCAACATTATACTTTGTCTGCTCCAATCGGTTTTCATCCCCTGAAACCACTGTTCCATCTTTCTTTTTATAATGAAGATGTTCCACAGCACTCTGAAATGTAATGATACATTTTCCCTGTTTTTTTTCATAGTTTTCGTATACTTCCCGGATTCCTTCCGACCGGTTCATTTCAATTCTATTTTCTACCTGCGCTTTTAATTCCTCTGAAGCATCCCGGATCAGCGAAACATTCCCGGAATCAATTGCCTGCAAAGCGGAAACCAGCATATTCTCAGCCTTATTCTTAAACTGCACCAGATTAAAATCCGGAAAATCCCTCTGGATCTGCGGTTCAAAGATCCGCGTCATCCCGGACACGGATTTCGGGGTGGCTGCAAGCTCATCTGCCTGCTTATTCCATCCCTCCACCAATGAATCTGTCCCGAATAAAGCCTGGGAAACATCCTCTACTTTTCTTTTGATTTTCCGGTATGCATAATAACCGCCACCTGCGAGCACCGCCAGTATGACGATCACCGGAATCCAGTTATTCATCGTCGCCACCTAATCCCTTCGGACATCCCAAAGATAACCACTTTAAGTATCCGTTGATAAATAAATCTATTTTTCCATCCATTACGCTGTCCACATTTCCGGTTTCAACACCTGTGCGATGCTCTTTGACCATCGTATATGGCTGCATGACATAGGATCTGATCTGGTTACCCCAGCCGATCTCTGTGACCTCACCGCGGATACCGGCTGCCTTCTCTGCATTTTCCTGTTCCTTCAACAGATACAGTTTTGCCTTTAACATCTGCATTGCCTTATCCTTGTTCTGGTGCTGGGAGCGCTCATTCTGGCACTGCACGACAATTCCGGTCGGAAGGTGCGTGATCCGGATTGCAGAGGAAGTCTTGTTGATATGCTGTCCACCGGCTCCGCTGGAACGGTAAGTATCAATTCTTAAGTCATCTTCATTGATCTCAATGTCGAGATCTTCCTCGATATCCGGCATAACATCACAGGATACAAAAGATGTCTGGCGCTTTCCAGCCGCATTAAACGGAGAAATACGGACCAGACGGTGTACGCCTTTTTCCGATTTCAGATATCCATACGCATTCTCTCCATTGATCTGGAATGTGATGGACTTGATGCCTGCCTCATCCCCGTCTAACGAGTCTAAGACAACCAGCTCATATCCCCTGCTGTCTGCCCATTTGGAATACATGCGGAACAGCATCTGTGCCCAGTCACACGACTCGGTTCCACCAGCTCCGGCATGTAATGACAGGATCGCATTATCCCCATCATATTCACCGGAAAGCAGTGTCTTAATACGGATATTGTCGAAAGTCGTAACAAATTCACTCAACATCTCCTCGATCTCCGGGATCAGGGAAGCATCATTCTCCTCATACCCCATCTCGATGAGTGTCTCTATGTCGTCAAACTGTGTTGCAAGCTTCTCATAAGTTGCAACATCATCCTTCATACTCTTTAAGGTTTTCATTTTATTCTGGGAAACGACCGGATCATTCCAAAAATCGCCGTCTTCCATTTCCCGCTCTAATTCCTGGATTTTCTGCTCTTTGTCAGCCAGGTCAAAGTGAATCCCTCACTTCCTGCAGCGGTCCTCTGTATGAATTCAGAGTCACTTTAAATTGATCAAGTTCTACCACAGTATCACCTCTTTCATTTTTTATCTGACAGACTCTTTTATCTGTCTGTTATTTTTATTGTAAAGTAAGCTTTGATTTTTGGCAATGTTTTCGCACTACTTTTAAGGTAAAAAAAAGAATTGCAAGTCCGATCGACGCGCCGAGCGTGTCAATGCACACATCCATCACCTCTGCCGACCTTCCCGGTATAAAATACTGATGAAACTCATCTGTAGCCGCATAAACTGCCGCCGTGAGCAGCGCCGCAAGAAACTGTCGCTTTTCTTTTTTCAGGATTCCGCGGTAAAATGTAAAAGAAAGCAGACCTAATATGGCATACTCTGTCATATGGGCTGCTTTTCTTACCGGATATTCGATTTTTTCTGCCATGGTCAACTGCTGTTTTTCGGTCATATCCAAATGGAGCGTATCATTGGCACGCTCCACCAGACGATGACACAATCCGCCACTCACTTTACTCGATTCCGTCGCAGGCTGATTGGAAAAAGAAAAAATCAGACACATCCATGCTACTGCCAATATCCCTGTAACGATCCGATAAAGTTGTTTTTTCATGCTATTCTCCTGTTATTTACTGGATTTTATCCTTTAAAACCTCTATCGCCTTCTGAATCTGGTTATCATATGCCTCGTCATAAGAAGTTGCATCTTTGTCGAGATATTCGTATTCCAGTTCAATATCCGGCTCAATTCCGACACCGTGAATATAATTTCCGTTCGGAGTAAAATATTTGGCAGTCGTAAGCTTCACTGCGTCCCCATCCTCCAACGGGAAGATTGTCTGCACAATTCCTTTTCCAAAGGTTGTCGTTCCGATCAGAGTGCCGTACTGATAATCTTTGATCGCACCCGCCAAAATCTCGGATGCACTGGCACTCTCCCCATTAATCAATACCGCAATTGGATAATCCAGATAGGTATCCCCGCTGGAAGTGTAGTCCTGACGGTTTCCGTTTTTATCTTCTGTATACACAACTGTTCCCTCCGGCAGAATATCATCCAGGATCTGGACAACTGCGGTCACCATACCACCGGGATTATATCTCACATCAATGATCAGTGCTTTCATTCCCTGATCTTCAAGATCTTTTACTGCCTCCTCAAATTGTGTTGCCGTCTCTGTCTCAAAGGAATCAATATGTACATATCCGATACCATCCTCGAACATCTTGTGGGACACACTTGGCAATGTAATGTCCTGTCTTTCTACATCAAAGGAAAGATTTTCCTCGGTAGACGGACGGTAAATCTCCAGATGGACAGTCGTTCCCTTCTCTCCACGAATCAGTTTTACCAGTTCCGAAAGTTCCATTGAAGCAGCCTCTGTTCCGTCCACGGAAACGATCACGTCATCTTTCAACAATCCTGCTGACTCAGAAGGGGTTCCCTCATAAACCTTGTTGACTGTTACCACCATGGTATCCTTATCCTGGCTTAACCCTGCACCGATTCCATAGTACTGGCCTGTCGTAGATATCTGAAGCGCCTGATAATCTTCTGCATTATAGTAAACAGAATATTTATCTCCCAATCCATCGATCAGACCTGTATACAGTCCATCCTGCAGTTTCTCATTTTCAATGTCATCATAATAATAGAGCTTTGTGTATGCAGTCAGTTCATTGATCTTGCTGACCGTATCTGCGTTGAGCACTGCGCCCTCTCCGTCAT
>OGCP01000733.1_pt1 | contig 12126 bp, 11 predicted proteins | sample 1570191 | NCBI WGS metagenome assembly OGCP01 (sample SAMEA2582180, study PRJEB24529) | metagenome | biome: Human gut stool | place: China | collected 2011
TGCGAAGACGAAATACCGAGTCGTAGGCATCGAGCGTGAAGGTGTCGTTATCATGCTGGACACGAATTATAGTAACGATGTGGCACAACATTTGATCGAAAACAAGCTTATCCCAGGTTGGGAGGAATGGCGCATAGTTAGACGAGAGTATACGGTTAAACTACACGGTACATCTTCCCGTTTTGACTTACTCCTTACCAATGATAAGGGCGATGAGTTCTTACTAGAGGTTAAGTCTTGTACCTTGTTCTCCAAGACGGGAGCCATGTTCCCTGATGCGATTACAGAGCGAGGCCGCAAGCATTTATTGCATCTGAAAGAATTACAAAATGAAGGCTACCACACGGGTGTTCTATTCCTCGTACAATGGGACCAAGCGCAGTGGTTCTTGCCAGATTATCATACGGATTTGGAATTTGCCAAAACCTTTAAAGAGGTGGCACCTTCGTTAGATTGGAAAGCCGTTGCTGTGGCGTGGAATGAGACTTTCACCACGCCTACGGTGACACATGAATGTTCCTATCCTAGTAGTATTCTCGATATAGAGGCTCATGATAGTGGCGTGTATGTGATGGTCATGCACCTCGATCACGATCTAGATCTCGAAATCGGTTCTAAAGGGATGATGCATTTCAAACCTGGTTACTATATGTATGTTGGTTCCGCGAAGGCAAATTTAACGAAACGCATTGAACGTCATAAACGAAAACGGAAGAAAATGCATTGGCATCTAGATTACTTCCGCGGTCACTGTGAAATGATAGCGGGCTTGTCGATTCGTACTAGTGGGCGGTCGCAGGCTATGACAATTTCTGCTCAGGAACGGCGTAAAGATAAATTCTCTGACGATGACTCGGCTGCTCGTGAAAGCGCAGATGTAGATTTAACTAAAATTGACGTAGAATGTGCTCTCGCTGATGCGGTGCGAGCTATTGCGGAATGGAATGTACCGAACTTTGGGTGTAGCGACTGTGACTGCAATAGCCATCTATTCGGAATGAGCGAAAATCCGATACACAATCAATTCTTTATGAATGTAATAGAAAATTACAGGATGAATATGCTAGATGAACTAGTTAATAGGTAATTATTATTGATGGGGCCCGAGAACTATATACGTAATTAATTAAAAAGTGCTATTACCTATCTCTTCGCTCCATAGTGACCTAAGTCGCTCATTCATAAGTGTCTAACTTTTTTACAACCCTATATGTTGAGCGGTCCCAACAACAAAAGCCCTTTTCCTTTCGCATGGGGCGAGGACCTTGTTGGGGAAGGAGTGTGAAGTAGAGTATCAACAATTAGCTAAATTTATGAATGATTGTATTTATAAATTTGATAGTAAGATTTGATACGTGACGGATGTGACGGATTATTGGGGAGAGGTGTGGTTGTGTATGAGGTTGTTTAGGTATGTGTTGTTAGTTGTGGTGTGTATTTGTAGTGTTGTGTTGAGTGGTTGTTCTTTCATTTGGACGACGGAGAATGGTGATCCTGCTACACCAGAGGATATCAAGTCTAGTGTGGAGAAGGAGTTTTCGGTTGTGCATCCGAATCTTGTTCTCCAGTCGTCTGTGGTAGAGAAGGAGAAGCCATTCCAGCGAAATGTGTATGTGTTTTATGATGAAAGTAATGGTTTTTCCTTTACCACAAATTCTGTAGTCAAGCGGCCAACATTGCCGGCCCCTGGTGGCGAGCGAAAAAATGATGCGGATTTTGCGTATTCACAAGCGTATTTAGTCCATTTGAATGGTTCGTTAGTGGAGCGTGCTAAGCAGTATGGCATGCGGATGGCGACGCACGAGGAAGCCTTGGAGTTAGCTAAGTCTAAAGCGACACGTGTGGCAGGTACTAATAAGATATCTTTATTCACATATGATGAGATTATCTTTGTAGACGAATCTGTAAAGGGTGAAGATGTTCTAACCTTTATGAAATCTATATATAGTCTGTATAAACCGCAAGACAACCCAGCGTTATTGCACCCTCGTTCTGATAGAAGCGTAGGCTTTTATTATCTACCAAAAGGAGAAGCGGACAAAACAAAAGCTAAGTATTTGATTTCATTGAGACTCATCGCGCATCTGGATGATACACCATGCGAAGCATTAACTTTGAGCGCTGTGGTAATGATAATATGAATAATCTTTGACTCAAGATAAATTTCATTAGTAGTGTTTTATTGGATAATATATAATAGCTAGAGATGAATACAAAATTATATAAAGGACGTGTAGTATAACACTACACGTCCTTTTGTATTGAATGTTGGTATATTAAGTATAGTGGCCAATTGTAAATACTTGATTATTTTAATAAAAAATATATTTTTTATGGTAGAATATGAAATATAAATGAAATACTACTGTGGTTTAGTACTTTTTTAGATGCATAGGGAGTAATTTATGAAAACTATAAAAGAGTATTCTGATATATTAAAGGTTGCTAAAAATATAATTTTGCGTGGGGCTCCAGGTACGGGGAAAACATATTTAGCTCAAAGTATAGCCGCTAATATTGTTACTGACGGAATGAAGAGTGATTATACTAAGCTTACAGATGATGAAAAAAAACAGGTTGAATTTGTACAATTCCATCCAAGCTATGATTACACGGATTTTGTTGAAGGTATAAAACCTAATCCTAATGATGATAGTATGGAATTTGTATTGTGTGATGGTGTATTTAAGTTATTCGTTGATAAAGCTAGAGCGAATTTTGAAAATTCTAATAGATCTGAAGCTGAAAAAAAGCTTCTCACAAAAATTCAGAGGTTTCTTTCAAATTGTAATGATAAAGAATTTAAAATACAAAGGGGAAATAAGTTTACCATTGTTGACAATGATGATGAAACTATAACCATTAATATTCCTAATAATGAAAAAAGTACTAGGACGTTAAAGATTGAAGATATTATACAATTATTAATGGCCCCTAAAGATAAGTCGTTTAAACAGCCTAAAGATGTGAGAGCATTTTTTGGTAAAAACAATAATCGACAAAGATATTCTTACTATATAGCACTCTACAATGAGCTTTCTCAAATGAAAGATATAGAAGAGGATTATACTGATATAAAGCGTGAGGTCCTTAAAAAATATGTGTTTATCATTGATGAGATTAATCGAGGTGAAATTTCCAAAATTTTTGGTGAACTATTTTTCTCTATAGACCCTGGTTATAGAGGCCCATCAGGCGCTGTATCGACACAATATGCAAATTTGCGTGATAACTTAAATGTAAAATTCTATATTCCTGAAAATGTGTATATTATTGGGACAATGAATGACATAGATCGTTCTGTAGACAGTTTTGATTTTGCTATGCGTAGACGATTCCGTTTTATAGAAATTACACCAAAAGATCGTGAAAGCATATTAGATGATTTGGGTCTAGAAACTAAGAAAGATGCGATTAATAGAATGAATAGTCTTAATAAGGTAATTACTGAAACTGAAGGGTTAAATGAGAACTATCAGATTGGGCCATCATACTTCCTACATCTAAAAAATATTAATGTTAATGATCTGTGGAATGATTACTTGCAGCCTCTATTACATGATTATATTCGAGGTATGTATAATGAAAATCATTTAATAGATAGCTTTAAGGTGGCTTATTTTGGCAATGACAATGGATCCGGTGAGAATTAAAGATAATAGTCAAATTAATAAAGAATCATTTTATAATATTAAAAATTTAGAGACTAAAATTCTTAATAAGCCTTTAAAAAATCTGGAAAAAGAAGGTGTGTTTGTATTTCCAGAAACAATACTTGAATCTGAGGATCTTGAACAAAGTCAGATGATTCTTCAAGATGACAATGGTATCTATAAAACACGTAATATTATGGGATTCATTGGATATGGAGATGAACGACTAATAATAAGTTCGAGATTTAGTAATAACCATGAAGATTATTTTTTTCAATATTTACTCAGTAGAGTGCTCGATACTCCTAATGTTGTGAATCTAGAAACAGATCTTAGCTATGATAATAGTATTATTAACTATTTATACTTTTTATTTCCTTACCTTTTGAGAGCTGCAATACGAAAAGGTCTATTTAAACAATATGTTTACAATGAATATAATGACAGAAATATAAAAGGCGTAATTGATATTGCTAGACATATAAAATATAATACTCCTTTTATGGGGCGTGTTGCTTATAGGCAAAGAGAGTTTTCCTATGATAACTACCTTTTGCAGCTAATAAGACATACAATCGAGTTTATTCAGAATAAATCGTTTGGTAAAGCGATACTTTCAAAGATAAAAAATGAAGTACAATTAATTGTAGATGCTACATATACGTATAAGGTACATGATAGACAGAGCATTATTGATAAGAATAAAAAAATGTCAGTAAGGCATGCATACTATCATGAATATAGAGCATTACAAAATTTATGCCTTTTAATATTACATAATCAGAAAGGACAAATAGGAGTAGGCCATAATAAATTATATGGAATTTTATTTGATGGTGCATGGCTTTGGGAGGAATATATCAACCTATTAATTGGTAAAGATTTTTATCATCCTAAAAACAAATCTCGCTCTGGTTTAGAACAATTATTTTCAGGTAATAGACAACAGGGGCTTATTTATCCAGATTTTATTGGTAGAGATGTTAATAATCGAATTATTGCAGATGCAAAATATAAACCTATAGATAACATCAGAAGTAAAGATTATTTACAAGTATTAGCATATATGTTTAGATTTGATGCTAAAATAGGATACTATTTATATCCAGAGTCTACGGGGAAGAATAATGAAAAATTACGATTAAATCAAGGTACAAAATATGAACAAAATGTAAGTGCCAGAGAAGATATTTATGTGATGAAGTGTGGATTAGAAATTCCTTGTAATACCTCTACTTATCTGGAGTTTGTTGATAAAATTCAGATAAATGAAGATAAATTTATAAGCAACTTTAGTAATATATAATTCTAAATAAAGAGAATATAGTTTAAAGAGGTGACGTGGTTTGTTAGGTGAGTTAGAACATTTTCGACGAACTTATGCAAAATTATCTGCTGAGTATATGGATCTATATAGATATTGGACACGTCTAAGTAATGGAGAAGTGTACGAAATTGATATAGTTGAGCGCGAAGATTATTCAGCAAAAGTTATTTCTTATGACATGGATAAAACAGAGTTGTCTAATCACATAAAGGAACTAAACGTAAAAATAAGTGAAATAAATAATACAATACAGAAAATTTCATATTGAAAGATTTTGTTTAAATGATCTTAGTTTTAGGGGGAAAAAATATGTCTAAATATACTGTTAAATTTCATTATAAAGGTAAAAGTGCATCCACGGTTGTATCTGTTGATGCTCGGAGTGAACATGATGCTCGTGAACAGGTTAGAGCAACATATGAACAAAGTAAGCCACTGATTATAATTTCTGTTAGAAAAGGTTAGTCATTAGTAAAATTTATTTTATAGGTTATATATAGTTTTAATCAGATCTATATGACAGAAACTAAAATATTATTTGCTATGTATAGTCTTTATAAAATTAGCGTTTATCCCTCAAAAATGCTATAATTATATGATGAATTAGTATCAGTGTTAGTAAAATGAGGTGAGATTGTGGCAGACCAACAATGGTCCCACGGGAATATTCATCCCGTTCAGATTGATAAAGAAATGAAGAATGCGTACATCGATTATGCAATGTCCGTAATCGTTATGCGTGCGCTTCCAGATGTGCGCGATGGCTTGAAACCAGTACATCGTCGTATTTTGTATGCGATGCACGAAACAGGCATGACGCCAAATAAACCGTACAAGAAATCCGCCCGTGTCGTTGGTGACGTAATCGGTAAATACCATCCCCATGGTGACTTGGCGGTTTATAACACGATCGTCCGTATGGCGCAGCCATTCTCGCTGCGTTACATGCTGGTAGACGGTCAGGGTAACTTCGGTTCCATCGACGGCGATAGTGCCGCTGCGATGCGTTATACCGAAGTACGTATGGCGAAGATTACAACAGAAATGCTTGCTGATATCGACAAGGAAACTGTTGATTTCATGCCGAACTATGATGAAAGCTTGCAAGAACCAACTGTATTGCCAGCGAAGATTCCTAATCTTCTCATCAATGGTTCCAGCGGTATCGCCGTAGGGATGGCGACAAATATTCCACCACATAACCTCAACGAGGTATGTAATGGCCTAGCGATGCTCATCGACAATCCGGATGTAACTGTAGATGAATTGATGACCGCTATTAAAGGTCCAGACTTCCCGACTGGAGCGCTCATTTTGGGCCGAGACGGCATCAAAAAAGCGTATTCCACAGGTCGTGGTAGCGTTAAAATGCGTGCTCGTGCAACCATCGAAGAGATGTCTAAGGGCAAGCATAAGATCGTAGTGACTGAGATTCCTTACCAAGTGAATAAGGCTCGCGTAATTGAAACAATTGCGAACTTGAGCCGTGATAAGGTCATCGATGGCATTACAACCAGATATCGTACTTAATAAATTATATAAACACACTCAACTTCAAGAAACATTCGGCGTGATTATGCTAGCTCTCGTAGATGGACATCCTCGCGTATTGAATTTGAAAGAAGTATTGGGTTACTACTTAGATCATCGTCTAGACGTTATCGTACGCCGTACTCAATTCGAGCTTAACAAAGCAGAAGCGCGTGCTCATATCTTGGAAGGCTTGTTGATTGCCCTCGACCACATCGATGAAGTAATCGCTACAATCCGCAGTTCTCAAACTGACGAAATTGCACGCAACGCATTAATGCAAAAATTCGGGCTTTCAGAGAAACAAGCGGTAGCCATCCTCGACATGCGTTTACGCCGTTTAACAGGCTTGGAACGCGAGAAAATCGAAGAGGAATACAAGGAATTATTGGCATTGATTGAAGATTTGAAAGCTATCTTGGCTAGTGAAGCACGTCAACGTCAAATTATCAAAGACGAACTCGATGATATGAAGAAAAAATACGGCGACCCTCGCCGTTCTGAAATCACAATCGATACGTCCGACCTTGATGTAGAAGACCTTATCGCTGACGAAGAGATGGTGATTACCTTGACTAAACAAGGTTACATCAAACGCATGAACGCGAACGTATATCGCAACCAACATAAAGGCGGCGCTGGCGTTATCGGTATGAAGACGAAGGAAGACGATTATGTAACGCAAATTATGCATGTGCGGACCCATAATACATTGTTATTCTTCACATCTGCAGGCCGTGCATATCGCCTCAAGGCGTACGAAGTGCCGGAAGCAGGCTCCCGCAACTCTCGTGGTACCGCTATGGTTAACGTATTGCCACTCGCGGTAGGTGAATCCGTTACGACTATGATCGACCTTGAACGTGTCCATGAAGATGTAAATTTATTTATGGTCACTGAATTTGGCGTTGTAAAACGTACGGCTATTGAAGAATACCGTAATATCCGTCGTTCTGGCCTCAATGCGATTAACCTTGACGAAGGCGATCGTTTGATTTCCGTTAACGTAACGACTGGCAATCAAGACATCTTGATTGGTACTAAGTTGGGTATCGCTATTCGCTTTAGCGAGCATGATGTGCGCCTTATGAAACGGGCGGCTCACGGTGTGCGTGGCATTAAATTGAATGCAGGCGACGTAGTTGTAGGTGCTGGTGTTCTTAATACTGATGAAAGTGAAGCACAAGTGTTTACTATCTCTGAAGAAGGTTTTGGTAAACGCAATGATGCGGAAGCTTATACATTGCAAAAACGCGGTGGTAAAGGCTCTAAGAACTTCAAGATTACGAATAAAACAGGCGACGTAGTGGCCGTAGAGGTTGTTCATAATGATGATGAAGTTATGCTTATATCTGAGCAAGGTAAAATCATCCGCTTCAACATGAATGACATCGCTGTGAAGAAGGGCAAAGCTATTTCTGGTGTGAAAACACAAAACCTCGACGAAGGCGATAAGGTAGCTAGTATTGCTGTTATTTCAGGCGCTGAAATCGAAGAAGAAGTAGAATAATATAAAACACTATATTAACTATTGAGTAACCATGGGCGACCATCTTAGATGGTCGCCTCTAGTGTTGAGGAGTTTAAAAATGAAAAAATGGCTAGCTGCTATGTTTGCAGCAGGAGTTTTCTTTGTAGGTGGCTTTGGTCAAGCTAGTGCTGCTGACTGGTACTATATCGATGCTGATGCTGACGATGCGGCATGGTTTATTGACAACTCTTCTGTATATAAAACAGATGATGCGGCTACAGTACTTGTTAAAATTAACAATGTAGAAGGCTTTACATATATCTACACAGTACGGATCGATCGCAAAGAAAAAACATGGACAGAACTTGATACAACAGTATATAGCAATGCTGGTATAGCATTGCTATCCAGTAAAGAAGCACAAAAACCTACGAAAATTGAACCGGATACCATGGGGGCGGAAGTTATGCAGGCCCTATGGGGTAAATAATCCAACAATTTAATAGAAGCTGATATTCGCTCTGTCTATTTAGATACTCAGAACGTATAAGTAGCCCCGAACTATCCTGAAAGCCTCCATAGTGACCTAAGTCGGTTTCAGAATAGTTCGGGGCTTTCTATATTATTAGTACTCTTACAGGGCGAATATCCGCTTTCAAATCCGTTGGATTATTTAATCCCATAAGGGGCCTTGCTAGACTTCCTAGGGAGAAAAAGTGACCTAAGTCGTTTTCAGAGTAGTTCGAGGTTTTCTATATCATTAGTACTTTTACAGGGCGAATATCCATATTCAATCGTGTCAGATTCATTTTTTCATACAGAGAGAATATTCCAAGGTGAGTGTGTTTTTGTTTTAGGTAGGTATGTTATTGAATAGATATGACAAAGAGGCTGTAATTAAAACTTAGTTTTAATTACAGCCTCTGGATTAGATTGTATTAACTATTATGATGGGAAAATTTAAATACTTCTTTTAAACTTATAATAACCAGAATTAGTGTAATTCCCCATCCAATTCGAGTTGCTAATAATAAATCATTTGACCAGATATTTAAGCAAGTTGCACCAATAGCTGAACCGATTGAAATCGCAACATTTTGCAGCATTCGTTGCAAAGCTCCTGTACTTCCTTGGATTTCCATAGGACTGGCTTGCATGATACTGGCAATATTAGCAGGTTGAAAATATCCTCCACCAATACCGTAAATAAATAATCCTAATGTTAATAATTGATAAGGCCAGTTGGGATTGATCAGTAAGAGAACGCTCAAGGATATGACAATAATACTTAAACCGATATGGCTGAATAATTTATTTTTATTACCATTATTGATTTTACTGGATATTCTTGAAAAAAGCACCAGCCCTGTAGGAGCTCCTAGAACAAGAAATCCAGTTTGCCCCACTTCTAGATGATATGATTGTTCAAAAATGAAGGGGGGAAGTAAAAAGATCATTGCAGAGGCAAAGCCAAAAGTAACTGTTTGAAAAAGGTAAGAGACTAATTGAGGATTATTTTTTAATCTTTTAACATCGATAAGCGCGTATTTGTTATTAAGTTCCATATAGTAAAATATAATGCCGAGCAACAGGCCGAATATTATTAGGATCAGGCCAACTGCTAATAGATGTGATTGGTTTAATAAAGATAATCCTAATAAGAGAGAAACTAACATTAGAGCGTTTATGGCAATTCCAAGACTATCTAATCGCCGTTTGTTGGTTTTTTCGGAAAGCTTTTGGCAAAGATAGTTGTTACATATAATTCCGAGGATTACAAAGGGAATATTTATCCAGAAAATGAGTTGCCAGAAACTTAAAGAAAGTAAGATTCCACCTAAAGAAGGTCCCAGAATAGGACCTAGACCAATCATAATTCCTAGGATACCAATAGAGCTATTTTTACGTTTTTCAGAAACTAAAGTTGTAATTAAAGCGACAGAAGTAGCTTGTAAAGCGGCGGCCCCTATGCCTTGAAAAATTCGTCCAATAATTAATAAACTGATATTGTTAATTAAGCCACAAAATAAAGAACTTAGACCAAAAAGCACGAATCCTAAATACGAAATTTTTAATTTTCCAAATTTATCGCTTAATACGCCTAAAGGTAGGATAGAGATAGCTAAAGCTAAAGTATAACCGGTTATTGTGAAGGCTGCAATATCAGTTGAAGTTTGAAATTGTTCTTTTAAAAAAGGTAATGCTATATTGATGATTCCTGTATCAAGAGTAGATAACAACATCCCTATACCTGCAACAATTGTTATCAGTAAATCTTGTAATCGTGTATTCATAAAGTTTTCTCCTTTTCTTTAAAATTATAAGTATAATATAATAAGTCTAGAAGCTTATAATCAATCGATTTTAAAAATATCGAATCGTCTAGGAGGAGGGTTATGACTATTTCAGTTCGGTTTAGCAATTATGCTTTGAAAACAAATGAAACGTTGACACAAAGAATACAATTTGTGTATTCCCCTTTAAATGAACTTTTTAGAAGTTTACATGTGCTTTTAAATCCGCGCCATCATGGAACTAATATTGATTGGGTGATTGGGATACAAGATAAATTTACTGAAGAATTTTATGAAAACCTTCATTATTTCCAACTTTTTTATGAACTCGGGGTTTCTCCTGTTTTGCTTTGTAATTTTTGTTATCATACGACAACGATTGAAGAGGAAATACAAAATTTAAAGGAATTTCTTGTTAATTATCCGACTATTCAATTAATTGAGTATTTGAAGAGAATAATAGATGATAGAGAAAATGCCTTTATTCCAACATTAGCAAAAGGACTAGAGTGGAAAGATTTTTCTTTAAATGAAAATGATCAATTGCTTAACGATTTGAGGCGAAATGCTACAAGTGTTTACCGGAGATTTTTTTCTTTTATTGAGTGGTATAAAAAATCAATTTTTGATGATACTTGGAAAGAAAAATTAATTCAGCAGAAACTCTTAACTGAAATACAAAAACAATCTTCATTTTTAAGGAAAAAAGGCTTTATAGAGATGTTTAATCATTTACAAATTGACCGAATCCGTTGGGAAAAAGATACCTTGGCTATTATTAAACCTTTTGATCAAGAGATTCATTTAAAGGACAGTGACTCTATTATGTTGTTACCAAGTTATTTTATTTGGCCTCATCTGTTTGTTGAGTCTTTTGATCAGGGAATTGCTATCACTTATGACATTATGGAGCAACCGAGTTATTATAACTCTACACCGGAGGGATTAATTGCTGTTTTTAAAGCTTTGAGTGACCCTGTGCGATTGCAAATTATGAATTATGTTTTGGAGAAACCAAGTACAACACAGTCCTTAGCGCAAATTCTATTAATGACTGATTCAAGCGTATCCAGGCACTTACAAATTTTAAAAGAGGCAAAGTTATTGAAAGCAAGAAAAGTGAAGAAGTTTGTTCTATATGAACCGACAGAGTTAGTTACTCAACTTATGCCGAATTTCTATCGCTTTTTTTAACATTGAGAGAAGCTGATTATATTTTGAAAACAGCCTGTTATAGGTCGATAGGACCTTTTCATAGAATATTTATTTTAATCTTATATACTATCCTTGTATTTTATTTTTTACGAGAGGTATTAATATGAAAAAAACATTGGCAGCTGTTTTGGCAGCAGGCGCATTATTAATCGGCGGTATTGGTAGTGTTGATGCGGCTAATTGGTATACAGTAGGCACTGATAGCAATGGTGTTACTTGGTCTATCGACAATGATTCTGTTAAAAAAGACGATAAAAAAGCGGTAATGGATATTAAAGCTATGGACTACGAAGGTTACCACTACATCGTGACTGAAGAGTTCAATCACAAAAAACGGGAAGTTAAAGATCTTAAGGTGACTCTTTATAACCCACAAGGTTATGTTGTGAAAGAGGAACAAGTTAATAAAGATAGCCGTAAAGTTGAGCCAGGTACGCCTGCGTACGCTGTATTCCAACTTATTTGGGGCGGTAAATAATTGAATCCTACAGACGAGTACACTGTTGATCAGTTTAGGCTTGTCTAGATTGAATGATTTTGTGAAAGCTTCACTTGCGCACGTTCTTTTAAAGAGCGTGCGTTTTTTAGATGCATTATCAAACAATCTATGTTAAAGTGTGATTTATCTTACACTAT
>OGCP01000734.1_pt1 | contig 12102 bp, 8 predicted proteins | sample 1570191 | NCBI WGS metagenome assembly OGCP01 (sample SAMEA2582180, study PRJEB24529) | metagenome | biome: Human gut stool | place: China | collected 2011
GGCTGGTACCTTAACGATTTTCAATCGTTAAAGCGACAGCCCCTTTTTGTTATCCGAGAAGTGCGAGGCACTTCTCGAAACCCAACTGCTTCGAAGTTTGGGTTCGATTTCTCAGAGTGCTAAAGCACTCTTCGGTCGTGTCAGAGCAGAGGTCCACCGGACCTCTTAACACCCGTCTCGCGTGACGTACGGGAGGGATTATCAATAAGTCCTAAAACAAAAGTTAGTTCACTACCTCTAATATTCCTTGTGCATCGGCACGGGCCAGGACATCTAGCTGGGAGTCGGTGCTGAAATGAGTTCTGTAGTCGTTCTCGTTGCTTAGGAATGAGTGTTCTATTATAATTGTTGGTATTCCGGCATATGTGCCGTTGTATATAAGTCCATAATAATCTGCTGGTGAACCGTCTGGGTAGAGTTCATTTACTGTGTTGGTACGCTGTAATATGCCATTAGTGTATTCTGTGTTCCAGTCATCTGCTATTGGAATTCCTATATTGTTAAGATTGCAGATAATTGCATTGGCAAGCATATTTTCTTTATCATATATGCTTACAAATCTTGAATCAGATGGCTGATATCGGCTACAGCTCATTAATACCATACAGCCTCTTGGATTAGTATTATCCTGGCTTTTGCTGTTAATATGAACCGATATAACATAATCGGCGTTATTGCCTTTAGCATAGTCTATTCTTCCCCCTATGCTCACATCTGTATCAGAAGTACGTGTCATAATGACATTAAGATTATCATTCTGTTCAAGATACCACTGAAGCTTTTTTGCTATTACAAGATTAATATCTTTCTCTTTAATGAGTACACCATCATATGTTTCTTTCGTTCCCTCATTACTTCCACCGTGTCCTGCATCTATACATATAGTTGTCTTGTGCTGTGCTTCCTGAATATTTTCCTGTGTATCATCATCTTCTGCTCCACCTGATACATAAGAAAATGTGTCATTATATACAGGCTGCTGGCTGTTATCATCTACATTGTTACCATTTTCTGTATAATTATCCGTATCATAATCCGAATTATCATTACTTATACTTTCATCACCGCTGTTATTTTCATCTTCAATATCTGCATTATTTTCGTTATCCGTTACAGCAGATGTGTTATCGGCTTCGCTGGTGTTCTGGTTCTCATCTGAATTAACAGACAGATCATCTGCATTTACATTCTGCATACTATCTGTATCACTATTATTTACCGCAACAACTGCCGTATCTGCTTCATTATTAGAATTATCAGACTTACCGTCTGTCCTTCCGCACGCTGTCAGGCTCAATGTCAATGTACTTACTAATAACGCTGTATTTATCACTTTTATTATATTCTTTAAATTATTGTTTCTCATTTTACTCCATTCCTATGTATTTAATGTGTATATGATATACCTTTCATTTAATAATATCTATACCTCAATTTTATTTTTAAATTTACTTTTCAATTTTGTTTCAAATTTTGTTTCAAATTTCATTTCTATATTTTATAGTGTTCTGATAATGTATTTTCAATAATATAATTTCAATAATAAAATATACCATTTTACATATCTTTTCACACACATATTATTAATATATCCCCTGTTTATGTGCCCTCATTTGTATACACATTCACACATTTGTTGCGTCATTTTGCATTAATTTTAATATTTTTTAGTTTTTTACTTGTATATTATTCACAAAGTGTTAAAATATAAACATAAATTCAACGTGAATGGAGGTAAATATTATTATGGCACAGAGATTTATTCTTAACGGTACATCTTACCACGGAAAGGGAGCTATCAAGGAGATAGCTACAGAGGCTATTTCAAGGGGATTTAAGAAAGCATTTGTATGCTCTGACCCTGACCTTATCAAATTTGGTGTAACTAAGAAAGTTCTTGATGTATTAGACGAGAACGGACTGGCTTATGAGGTTTATTCAGACATCAAGCCTAATCCAACAGTAGAGAATGTTAAGACAGGTGTACAGGCATTTAAAGATGCTGGTACAGATTATCTTATCGCAATCGGCGGTGGTTCTTCAATGGATACAGCCAAGGCTATTGGTATTATCATTAACAACCCTGAATTCAGTGATGTTATAAGCCTTGAAGGTGTTGCTCCTACTAAGAAACCTGCCGTTCCTATTATTGCAGTTCCAACTACTGCTGGTACAGCCGCAGAAGTTACTATCAACTACGTTATCACAGATACAAGCAAGAACCGTAAAATGGTATGCGTTGACCCACACGATATCCCTGTCGTAGCTGTTGTTGACCCTGATATGATGTCTAGTATGCCTAAGGGGCTTACAGCCGCAACTGGTATGGATGCTTTAACACACGCTATTGAAGGTTACATAACTGCTGGTGCCTGGGAATTATCTGATATGTTCCATCTTAAAGCTATTGAAATCATTTCTAAGAGCCTTAGAGGTGCTGTTGAGAACACACCTGAGGGACGTGAAGGTATGGCACTTGGACAGTATATAGCAGGTATGGGCTTCTCTAATGTAGGTCTTGGTCTTGTTCATTCTATGGCACATCCTCTTGGTGCATTATATGATACACCTCATGGTGTTGCTAATGCTATCATTCTTCCTACAGTTATGGAGTATAACGCTCCTTCTACTGGCGAGAAGTATCGTGATATTGCAAAGGCTATGGGTGTTTCTGGAACAGAGAACATGACTCAGGAAGAATACAGAAAGGCAGCCGTTGATGCTGTTAAGCAGTTATCTAAGGATGTTGGTATCCCTGCTGACCTTAAGGAGATTGTTAAGGAAGAGGATATTCCATTCCTTGCACAGTCAGCTTATGATGATGCATGCAGACCTGGTAATCCAAGAGAAACAAGTGTTGAAGAGATAACAGAGCTTTACAAGAGCCTTATTTAACAGACAACTACTTAAATTATTGTTTATCATATTTTACACCTCTAAAAAAGAACCCCGCTATACCGGCAGGGTTCTTTTACTATTTACTATTTTAGTGTTATATAACGAAACATAGGTTATAGGACAAAACGCATTAACAGCTTAATCCCACTCATCAAGCAGTCCCTTAAATACATTTAATGCAGACTGTACAACTTCACGTTTTTCCATATCTATTCGGCATAGCTTAAGCAGGTCAATAGGGTGAAGACTGCTGCCACCTGAAAGGAACTTTTTATAGCCCTCTTTAACAGCTTTATCTCCCTTTAATATTCCATCAGCTATCGCAATAGCAGCAGAATATCCTGTTGCATACTGGTATACATAAAATGGAGTATAAAAATGTGGTATTCTCGCCCACTCGTATGCTATCTCATCATCAATAACACACTCACTTCCAAAATACTTTTCATTAAGCTTTCTGTATACATCACACAGATTATCAGAAGTAAGGACATTGCCTTCTTCGACCATTTTATGGGCTGTCATCTCGAATTCAGCAAACATCGTCTGTCTGAACAATGTACCCTTAAACTGCTCAAAATAATGGTTAAGAAGATACTTTCTTCTCTTATCATCTTTATCATTCTTACAGCTTTCCAACAGATAATTCATAAGAAGTGCTTCGTTACAGGTTGAGGCAACTTCTGCAACGAATATCTTGTAACCGGCATATATATATGGCTGGTTGGAATTAGAATAATATGTGTGCATTGCGTGACCCATCTCGTGAATAATTGTAAACACATCATCTAATGTTCCTGAGAAATTAAGGAATACATAAGGGTGAGTTCCATATGCTCCCCACGAGAATGCTCCCGTTCTCTTTCCTTTATTCTCATATACATCAACCCAACCTGTTTCAAAGCCTTCTTTAACCTTAGCAACATACTCTTCGCCCATAGGTGCTAAAGCTTCAAGAACCATCTGTCTGGCTTCATCATAGGTAACCTTCCACTCATAGTCCGCTACCATCGGAGCATATATATCATAAAAATGAAGCTCATCAACCCCTAAAGCTTTCTTTCTTATATCAACATACCTGTGCATAAGATTAAGATTGTCATCTACAGTATTAATGAGATTCTTGTATACATCTACAGGAATAAATGAATCAGACAGATACATATGTAATGTTGATTCATATTTTCTTGCTTCAGCCTTAAATACTGCCTGTTTTACGTTGCCATAAAAGCAGGCTGCAAGCGTATTGATGTACTGCTTATATTCCTTATAAAGACACTCAAAGGCTTCTTTTCTTACACTTCTTTGCTGACTCTGCATATATTTTACATATGTTCCATTAGTCAGCTCAACCTTATTCCCAGATTCATCAATTATACTGCCAAAATGGACATCTGCATTGTTAAACTTAGAAAATATCTCATTAGGAACAGACATTACCTGCGATGCCTTTGCAAGAAGAACCTCTTCCTTCTCCGAAAGAGAATGTTCTTTCTGGCTTAACATATCTTCAATCATATGCTTATACAACTTAAGCCTGTCATCTTTTAAATATTCATAGAGAACATTTTCATCCATACTTAATATTGCAGGCTCAACAAATGCGTACTTCTCAGCACATTTAGCTGCTGCCGTCTGTGCCCTGCCTGACATATCCTGATACACCGAATTAGCTGTATCCTCATAATATCTCATAAATGCGTATACATATAATCTCTCAACAAGATAATCAGTATCATTCAATTCCTTTAATACATTATAAAGATTATCAGCCGACTCAGTTAAAACAGACTGATATTCACAAGGCTCGCCTGCCTGTTTAATAAGCTTATGGTAATCTTCTTCCCACGCATTATCTGATGAGTAGATGTCATTAACTGCCCATTTGAACTCATTATCAATCTCACTTCTTAAAGGTGCTGCCATTATTCTGCCTCCGGTACATAAGCTGATGTAGCTATTGCAAGTGAACCATATCCTATATGGCACGCAACACTGAGTGACAATGGGTCCATATGGAAATCATACTGAGGAAATGCTTCTTTTACAGCCTCAGCCCATTCCCTGGCTTCTTCTTCATTACCAGTATATGCAACTTCCATATGAAGCTTTCCTTGTTGTGCATAATCTTTAAATCTGTTATCACAGTCATCCTTCATAGCCTTAAGCATAATCTTCTTGGCTGATGACTTTCCTCTTGCCTTGGCAAATGCATCAAGCTTCTCACCCTGTATCTGTAATACAGGATTGAGCTTTAACATAGTTCCAATAGCTGCCGCCGCAGGTGTTATTCTTCCACCCTTCTTAAGATACTTAAGTGTTTCAAGAGTTATATATATGCTTGAGTCCATTTTGTGAGCTTCAAGTATATCCTTAATCTCCTCGGCATTCTTACCCTTATCTGCCAGAGCCTTTGCATCCATAACTGACTGGCGCATAGTAACTGATATACGCTGGTTATTAACAACCTGCACCTTTCCATCATAATCACCTGCAACCATAGTTGCTGTCTGGCAGGTACCACTAAGACCGCTTGACATAGGTATAAATACAACCTCATCATTGTCCTTTAACAATTCATCAAAATAGTCCTGTAATGTTCCTATTGATGGCTGTGATGTAGATATATCTGCATCATTTTTAAGCTTTTCATAGAATTCTTCCTGTGTAAGATTAATATCTTCAAGGTATTCCACTCCATCAATAAAAAAAGGCATAGGTATAACTGTAACACCCATATCCTTAGACTGTGCCTGTGTAATACCGCTATTGCTGTCTGTTAATATTGCTACTTTACTCATAATATGACCTTCCTATTATTTACTGTAATTGCTACCAATCATCACTAATATATATAGCAATTACTCTCTATCTACCCGTAGTATAAAAATGATTATCAACTCTTATTGTACATTATCTTTTAGTTTGCTACAATGATTTTTACATAAAATTTGCAACAGATTACCAATTTTACTTAAATCAGGGGGATTTAATATATGAACGCACACGCCAATACTACTTCATTCGCCAATACAGATATTATTATAGAAAATGTCTTCTCTTATGATGATGTTTTAAAGCTTTCCGGATTATGCAATTATGAACCATTCTGTGATGAACCTGAGGCTGAAGACTTAATACAACTTGCGGCTTTTACAAAGGATACCCACTGCCTTGTCGGGTTTATTTCGTGTTTAAACCCTATTATTAACTGCAACACTGATGACTCCGATGACATAGACACTCACAATAATTCAGATACTATTAAACCGAGTATATATGATGATATAGTAATTGAATTTACCGCTATGACTGACCCTGACTACAGGCAGCAGCACATTTTCACATCAATGTTTTATGCACTTATGTGCACCATTAATGCTTTAATATCAGACAGCAACATAAAATACATCACCGCCATTGACGATAAAACTGCGAACAGCATTATCAGCCACAAGCATAATCCTGCTTGTAATATTTCCGGCAATATCAATATAGCATATGCCTGCAGCGAATATCTTATGGAACTTTCAATTAAACATATAACTAATAACTTTTCCACTGTCCTTCCGGACACTATTGAGTTATTAAAATATGATGATGAATACCAGCTTTTATCAAGTGCCTCTGATGATCTTATATCATCAATATCATTTGAACATTTTAACACACATATATGTATACACGATGTATGGACTGACCCTGATATGCGCAGATGTGGCTATGCCAGATTATTATTAACAGAGCTTATTCAGGATTGGAAAAATGACAGCTTAAACAACAGCCACGATAATACTATAATTCCTCTTATACTTCACGTTTCAGGCAGTAATATGCCAGCTGTCAGTCTTTATAAGTCAAGCGGATTTGTTGTAAAGGAAGAACTAAAGTATTATAACGTAAAATAAGTCCTACAAGCAAAAGGTGTGGATAATGTAACTAACAATTCAGGCTTTAACCCTGAATACTGCGGTTGTTACATTATCCACACCTTTAATAATTTAATCTGTTCTCTTCGTGCTATCCCATTTATTATCTTGCTGCTATAACATCAGACATATCATACATTCCTGCACTCTTGCCTGCAAGGAACTTAGCTGCTTCTATAGCACCCTTTGCAAATACTGACTTAGAATATGCTGTGTGTGTGAATTCAATAACTTCATCTTCACCAGCGAATATTACATCATGTACTCCTACTATTGTTCCACCACGCACTGCGCTGATACCGATTTCTTTAGGATCTCTCTTTACTCTTTCCTGACTTCTGTCATATTTATAGTAATAATCATCACCAAGAACTTCCTTGATTGAATCTGCTAATGCAAGTGCTGTTCCACTTGGAGCATCTACCTTCTTGTTATGATGTCTTTCTACTATCTCAACATCGAAGCCTGCTGGTGCAAGAATCTTAGTTGCATCCTGTAAAAGCTTCATAAGCATATTAATGCCAAGTGACATATTAGCAGACTTAAGCACTGCAACTTTGCAGGCTGTCTTTCTTACGTGTTCAATCTGCTCATCTGTAAGTCCTGTTGTACATACTACAACCGGAATCTGCTTCTTTTCACAATAATCAAGAAGTGCATCCTCTGCCTTTGCTGCTGCAAAGTCAATTATGACATCTGCTTCTACATCACAGTCATTAACTGATGCAAATACAGGATAATCATTGTGTCCATCATCAAATGGATCTATACCTGCAACTATCTTACAATCATCATCTTTGCTGACAAGGTCTGTAATAACTCTTCCCATATGTCCATTACAGCCATGCATAATAATTCTTGTCATTATCATAGCCTCCATACATTATTTTCTTTATTATTTCAATATTTATGTTCGCACACTTCTTTTATCTGCCAAATTATAGATTCTTACACTACTTTATAAGTCCGTAATTCTTAAGTGCTGTCTTTAACTTATTAAGGTTAGCTTCCTCCATTTCGCAAAGAGGCATTCTGAGTGGTCCGACTTCCATACCCATAAGATTAAGAGCTGTCTTAACCGGAATAGGGTTAACCTCACAGAATAAAGCGTCAACAAGCTCAAGCGCCTCAAACTGTAACTGTCGGCTCTTTTCAATATTACCGGCAAAGAACTCAGCACATATGTCGTGTGTCTGCTTTGGTGCAACATTTGATAATACAGATATAACACCCTTAGCACCAATAGACATAAGCGGTACGATAAGTCCGTCTTCACCTGAATACATATCAAGACAGCCTTCTGCTAACATCATTGTCTTAGATTCCTGTGAAAGATTGCCTGTTGCAGCCTTAATGGCTACGATATTATCTACTTCCCTGGCAAGCTTTACTGCTGTCTCTGGCTGAATGTTGCAGCCTGTTCTGCTTGGTACATTATACATAATAATTGGAAGGTCAATTGATCTGGCAACTGCTGTGTAATGCTCTATAAGTCCCTTCTGTGTAGCCTTATTATAGTAAGGTGTTACAACAAGACATCCGTCAACGCCTGCCGCCTGTGCTTCCTTTGAAAGTTCAACAGCTGTCTTAGTACAGTTAGAACCTGTTCCTGCAACAACAGGAACTCTCTTTTTAACATAATCAGCAGTAAATCTTATAGCTTCGATATGCTCTTTTTCTGTCATAGTTGCAGACTCACCAGTTGTTCCACAGATAACAATCGCATCTGTTGAATTATTAATCTGATAATCAAGAAGCTCTGCAAGCTTATCATAGTTGATTTCTCCATTGGCTTTCATTGGTGTGACAATAGCGACACCTGCACCTGTAAATATTGACATAACTCCTCCATTCCAACGCTTATCCGTTGTATTAATATTAATTATTTCAATTCTATTCCTGTATTGTCTAACAGAGTACAACGTTTAAATAACTCTTTTACAATAAAACAGACCGATCTAATGACAGACCGGCCTAATTAAGAATTCATTATACAAATATCATTATATAAATCTTCGCGTAGCCCTCCATCATAAGGCATCAATGCCCATAATGACAGTCATAAGATTATTAACCTTATGCCCAGCATATAACTTCCCTGAATTATATGCTTCGGCACTTTCCCCTTTCGCTGCACATCATATGCTTGGGGACATCCGTACAGTTACTATTGAATCGTGCGACCTCTACTTTGTAGAATTAAAAGTTAATTTGACTATATCACTTGCGTAGTTCATTGTCAATATCAACACATTCTTATTTATATGATGTCAGGTGTAAATAGCCATAAACTATTCGTGACTACGCAATATTTTATTCTTCTTCAACTAAATCAATCTTGCTGACAGAAACCTCATAGGCTACTCTCTTCTCAACTGACTCCTCATCAACCTTTTTGGTGTATTCTCTTGACTGTACTCTTCCACATATCTGAAGGTGGCTTCCTACTTCAAGTCCGCCTGCAAATCTTGCATTTCTTCCCCACGCAATACATGGTATGTAATCAGACTTGCCATATGGTCTGTTGACTGCAACAAGGATATCTGCAATCTCTCTTCCAAGTGGAGTCTTTCTATATATAGGTGGCTTACATACATAGCCATCAAGGAATATCTGATTAGACTTTGACTGCTCCTCTGGAATATCTTCATCTTCTATAAAGCGTAATTCTCTTACAAATATTGAAAGAACGAGCTTATTCTTAACACCTTCGTGTCTGTTATAAGAACGGAACTGTCCAGATACCTCTATCTTCATTCCCCTGTAGTCTTTAGTTACATCAATAAGTCTTTCACTTATCATAAGTGGAATTATATCCACCATATCACTGAGACGGTTGACAGATACATTTGCAATATAAAAGCCCTCTCCAAATACCTCGTGGCTAAATGTAAATTCTGATACCACTTCTCCGATGATACACACCCTGTTGTTTTCAATTACCTTATCAAGCATAAGTATTTCTCCCTTCTTTGACCGATATTATTATGCCTCGGTCCTGTGCTTTATTTATTGTTCTCAATATGTATATGTTCTAACTTGCTGTAATATTACAAAAATATTTTGAAAAAGTTGTGTACAAATTATAATATTTTTGAAAACATTATAAAAATACTGTGTTTTACTGTATTTACACAAATTGTATTTTTTTACGAACATAGTGGTATACCGGTATACTTCTATTAAAATATATGTTATAGTCTTACTAGCATAATCGCAATTATTAAATATTAATATGTATATATATGTGCAATCTGCTATAAAATATATTTGATATTTTTTAATATTTTTACCATATATACTATTGTATTTTGATAGCTTTGTGATAGAATATAAAAGTTGCTAACCATAACCATTCAATGTATAATATATATTGCTGGTAAATATGTAACAGTGATTGAACATTTTGACTTATATATGAAAGGAAAACATAATGAAAACTAAACGCGAAGATATTCGTAATATCGCTATTATCGCCCACGTTGACCATGGTAAGACAACTCTTGTAGATGAACTTTTGAAACAGAGTGGTACTTTCCGTGCTAATCAGGAAGTTGCTGAACGTGTAATGGATTCTAACGATATAGAACGTGAAAGAGGTATTACTATACTTTCAAAGAATACTGCCATTCACTATAAAGATACTAAGATTAATATTATTGATACTCCAGGACATGCTGATTTCGGTGGAGAAGTTGAGCGAGTTTTAAAGATGGTTAATGGTGTTGTTCTTGTCGTTGATGCTTTTGAAGGCGTTATGCCTCAGACTAAGTTCGTTCTTCAGAAGGCACTTGATCTTAATCTTGCAGTTATCGTATGTATTAATAAGATTGATCGTCCAGAAGCCAGACCTAATGAAGTTATCGATGAAATTCTTGAATTATTCATCGACCTTGATGCAAGCGATGAACAGCTTGATTGTCCATTCATATTCGCATCAGCTAAGTCTGGTTATGCTATGGCTGACCTTGATGACGAAAGAAAGGATATGCAGCCTTTATTTGACTGCATAGTTAATAATATACCAGCACCAGAGGGTGATCCTGATGCTGATACACAGATGCTTATATCTACTATTGATTATAATGAATTCGTTGGACGTATCGGTGTAGGTAAGATCGAGAATGGTAAGATTAAGGTTAATCAGGAAGTAGCTATTGTTAACCACCACGACCCATCTTTAAGAAAGAGAGTACGTGTAACTAAGCTTTACACATTCAACGGACTTAATAAGGTAGAAGTTAATGAGGCAGGCTTCGGTGATATCGTTGCCGTATCTGGTATTGCCGACCTTAAGATTGGTGATACACTCTGTTCTGTAGAGAACCCTGTTGCTATCCCATTCCAGAAGATTTCAGAGCCTACTCTTTCTATGGACTTTATGGTTAATGACAGCCCACTCGCTGGTAAAGAGGGTAAGTTCGTAACTTCAAGACATATCCGCGACAGACTTTTCAAGGAACTTAATACTGATGTAAGTTTAAGAGTAGAAGAAAATCCTGGTTCTGAGAACTCATTTAAGGTATCAGGACGTGGTGAACTTCATTTATCTGTTCTTATTGAGAATATGAGACGTGAAGGCTATGAATTTGCTGTAAGTAAGGCTGAAGTTCTCTACCACACTGATGAACGTGGCAAGAAGCTTGAACCTATGGAGCTTGCATATATTGATGTTCCAGAAGAATTCTCTGGTTCTGTAATCCAGAAGCTCAGCCAGAGAAAGGGAGAACTCCTTGGAATGACACCTATTAATGGTGGTTACACAAGATTACAGTTCTCTATTCCATCCCGTGGTCTTATCGGCTACAGAGGTGAATTCCTTACTGACACTAAGGGTAATGGTATTATTAACACTTCATTTGAAGGTTATGAAGAATACAAGGGTGATATATCTTACAGAAAGACTGGCTCACTTATAGCTTACGAAGATGGTGAAGCTGTTACTTATGGTCTTTTCAATGCACAGGACAGAGGTACTCTTTTCATCGGACCTGGCGAAAAGGTATATGCTGGTATGATTATCGGTGAGAACCCAAGAACTGAGGATATTGAAGTTAATGTCTGCAAGACAAAGCACCTTACTAACACTCGTTCTTCAAGTGCTGATGAAGCTTTAAGACTTGTACCACCTAAGATATTAAGTCTTGAACAGGCTCTTGATTATATCGATACAGATGAGTTACTTGAAGTAACACCATCACATTTAAGAATTCGTAAGAAAATTCTTGATTCTACTGCAAGATACAGAGCTAATAAAAAGTAATATTATGTTCTG
>OGCP01000735.1_pt1 | contig 12079 bp, 10 predicted proteins | sample 1570191 | NCBI WGS metagenome assembly OGCP01 (sample SAMEA2582180, study PRJEB24529) | metagenome | biome: Human gut stool | place: China | collected 2011
CGAGGATCTGACCGGATATTGGCTGGTACAGTCCAGTCAGGAGCATCGCCAGCGTTGACTTGCCGCTGCCGTTGCCGCCTATCAAAAACACCAGCTCGCCGCGCTTCAGCGTCAGATTAAGCGGCCCTACCGCAAAGCGCTGGTCCGGATAATGGAAGGTGACATCGCGCAGCTCCAGCGTCTGCCAGTCAGGATGCGCCTGCGGCCGGGGAAAGTCGGCCCGGTACGGGGCGAGGGAGAACTGACGAAGCTTGTTAAACGCCACCTGGGCGCTGAGCAGCGTGGGCAGCGCGCCGACGGCGGAGAGCAGCGGCGTGCGCAGAAACAGCAGCGTCAGGGAATAGGTCGCCGCCACGGCGGTATCGGCCCAGCCGAGGCTGTTGGCCATCCAGAACACCAGCCCGATGGCGCCAAGCATCATAATATTCGACCAGTTGACCGCGCTGAGGTGGAAGGTATCGGCGCGAACGATATGGTGCCGGTACTCCCTGGCGTCCGGGAGGTAGAGCTGGTTAAACACATACTCCGCGCGCTCGCGGTTGAGGGTCAGCTCTTTACGCCCCTCCAGCACCGTCTGATAGTCGTGATACAGTTTATCTTCCGTTTCGCGCAGGCTGGCCATATGTTTGTACACCCGCGAGACCAGCACAAAGCCGCCCCAGATGGTGAGCGCCATCCACAGCACCGTCACCAGCATCATTTTTCCTGACAGCCAGGCGAGGTAGGCCGCGGAGCCGAAGGTGAGAATGATCCCCTGCACCAGCTCCGGCAGGCGCACAAAGGCGATGGTGATATTGCGGATATCGCTGGTCAGCCCGGCAAGCAGCGACGCGCTGCCGATCTTCTCTACTTGTTCAATCTGGGTATCGAGGATGCGTTTAACAAACTCACCGCGCAGACGATAGACAAAATGGTGGCCGAGGGTGGTTAGCGCCAGCTGCGAACCCAGGGTCACCGCCATCAGCAGCCCCAGCAGACCAAGAAACTCCGGCAGGACCCGCAGCGAGGTATCGACAGCGGTAATCAGACGCAGGTTAATGAAAGCGATTAAGCCGATACCCAGCGCGGCGCTGAGCAGGCTGAGAGCAATAACGCCCAGAAACGGCCAGCGATACTGGCGCCAGACGAGAGAGAGAAGTTCCATAACAGGCTATCCGCAAAAGCAAAACAGCCAGCAGTTTAAACGGCTCGCCGATGACATCAAGAATAATTCTTATTTTAATACTGGCGACCACCCGCCTGTCGGAAGGTGAGATTGTAACGACAATCGCCCGTTTCCGGATGATGCCCCGCTTTCAGCGGCTGAATGCCATGATAAAACAGGCGCGACTCGCCGCCCCAGACCACCACATCGCCATGCTCCAGCAGCAGCCGCTGCAGCGGGTCGCTGCGTTGCAAGCCGCCAAACTGAAAGATGGCCGGCAAGCCCAGCGAGACCGAGACAATCGGCGCCCGCAGATCCTGTTCATCTTTATCCTGATGCAACGACAGTTTTGCGCCAGGACAATAGCGGTTAATCAAACAGGCGTCGGGGGAAAACTCCGGATAGCCAGCGCCAGTTCATGAAATACGGCAGGCATCGGCGGCCAGGTTTGATCGGTTACCGGGTCGACCGGGGCGTACAAATAGCCGTGGCGATCGGTAGTCCAGCCCAGCGCGCCGCAGTTGGTCATGGCGACCGACATGGTGTACCCGCCCGGCGTGACCATCTGGCGAAACGGCGACTGACTGGCGACGTCGGCTATCGCCTGCAGCAGCGCCGGGGCGCGTTCGCGGGCAAATCGCCGCAGCACCACCGCGCCGGGGGCCAGCGGCTCCTGCCACGGTGGGATATCGCTAAACAGATCGAGCATTACTCCTCCTCATGTTGGGCCTCGCGCGCCAGCAGCTGCGCTTTTCGCGCCGTTCCCCAGCGATAACCGGACAGGGCGCCATCTTCACGCACCACCCGGTGGCAGGGAACAATCACCGCCAGCGAATTCGCCGCGCAGGCGCCGGCCACGGCTCTTACCGCCCGCGGCTGGCCAATATGCTCTGCCACCTGGCGGTAGCTGCGGGTCTCGCCCACCGGGATCTGCCGCAGCGCCTGCCAGACCTGCAGCTGAAACGCAGTGCCCTGCAGATCCAGCGGCAGCGATACCGGCCGCCGGCTGTCGTCGAGGTGGGCGAAAATCTCGGCCATCTGCTGACAAAAATCAGGGTCGCCTTCACGCAGCTCGGCATTGGGAAAGCGCCGGCGCAGGTCGTCGAGCAATGCCGCATCGTTATCACCCGGCAGCACCGCGCAGACGCCGCGCTCGCTCTGCGCCACCAGGCAACGACCCAGCGCGCAGTCGCCCGTGGTCCAGGTTACCACGGTGGCGGCGCCGCCGCGGCGAAACCGGCTGGCGGTCATCCCTAACGCTGCGTCGGCCTGGCGATAATAGCTGCTGCTGTCGGGAAAACCAGCCGCCAGCGCGGCGCGGGTCACCGGTATCCCCTGCTCCAGCGCTTCCCGCAGGCGCTGCGCCCGCCACGCTTGTTGCCAGGCTTTAGGGGTCATGCCGGTGACGGATTTAAATAAACGGTGGAAATGAAACGGGCTCATCGCCAGCTGGCCTGCCAGCGCCTCGAGGGTCAGGGGCGCGTCCTGCTCCAGCAGCCGACAGGCCTGCGCCACTTTGTCGACCCTTTGCTGCTGCGGGTAGTCTTTATCCGGTTGGCAGCGTTTGCAGGGGCGGAATCCCGCCGCCACGGCGGCGGCGACGTCGGCAAAAAAGCGTACGTTTTCTCGCCGCGCGCGCCGCGAGCGGCAGGAGGGACGACAGCAGATGCCGGTGGTCAGTACCGCAAAGACGAACTGACCATCGGCCCGGGTATCACGTTCGCAGACCGCCTGCCAGCGGCGATCATCGGTATCGGCAACTATCGGTTTCATGACGGGTCTCCAGCTGTAAGTGTACCCTCAGTCTGTGGTAAAGCCCGCAGTAAAAAACCCGCAATCTTGCTTTTTAATTTTTCTCGCCGACAAGGAAAGTGCGGAACTGCGGCGACATCCAGGTTTTAAAACCCTCTCCTTCTTTAACGATCATGTAGACCGCCAGCCCCTCCTCGCGCACCACCTGCTGCGCTTTTTCCGGCCCCAGCACCATCAGTCCGGTATCCCAGCCGTCCGCCTCCAGCGCCGTTGGCGCAATGACGGTCACGGAGACCAGCTTATGGGTTATCGGCTGCCCGGTCTGCGGATCGATAACGTGCGAGATGCGTTTGCCATCGAGTTCATAGTAGTTGCGATAGCTGCCGGAGGTGCTGATACCGTGACCATTGATGTCGACAATCGCCTGAACGGCGTTTTCGCGGTCGGTCGGTTTCTGGATCGCTACCCGCCAGGGCTTGCCTTCGCCGTTCATCCCACGGCTGACCAGCGCCCCGCCCACCGACACCAGATAGCGGGAGATCCCCTCCTGCTCCATCAACCGCGCGAGGTGGTCGGCGGCATAGCCTTCCCCCACGGTGGAGAGGTCGACAAACAGATCGGGAATATCTTTTTGCAGGAACTGCCTGCCGCTCTGATTAATAACCTGCAGATGCTGCAGGCCGGTGCGCGCCTTCGCCGCGGCTATCGCCTCGGCATCCGGGGTGGTGACCGGCTGTTTATCCGGGCCAAAGCCCCACAGGTTGACCAGCGGCCCCACGGTAATATCCATCGCGCCGTGCGTTTTGGCGCCAATCCGCAGCGACAGGGTGACGATATCCGCCATCGCTTCGCTCACCGGCCAGGGTTCGGTAGTGGCGGCATGATTGAAGCGCATCAGCGCTGAGTCGTTTTTCCAGGTCGACAGCAGGCGATCGTCGGCGTCCAGCTGGGCCTGAACCTTGGCGCGCAACGCCAGGGCCTTTGCCTCATCCACGCCAATGACGCTGACCCGCCAGAAGGTGCCCATCGTTTTGCCATCCAGCACGGTGGCCGTCGCGGTGGGGGTCGCAGGAGTGGTAGCTGAATCGCAGCCAGAGAGCAGAACGCAGGCGCCCAGCAGCGCGGCGCGAAAGAAAGTCATATCCATTAATCGAGGCTCCTCTTACCAGGGCGACAAGAGTATACCAGCGAGGTTAAACCGGACATAAAAAAAGGCGCCAGAGGCGCCTTTTTGTTATGCAGCTTGCAACTTAGAACTGGTAAACCAGGCCCAGTGCAACCACGTCGTCGGTAGAGATACCGGCGTTGTGGGTGAAGCTATTGTCGTCCAGCAGGTTGATTTTGTAGTCAACATAGGTGGACATGTTTTTGTTGAAGTAGTAGGTTGCGCCCACTTCAAAGTAGTTCACCAGATCAACATCACCGATACCTTCTACGTCTTTCGCTTTAGATTTGGTGTAAGCGATGGACGGACGCAGACCGAAATCGAACTGGTATTGCGCAACTAACAGAACGTCTTGCGTTTTGTTGGCGAAGCCGCTGGTGTTTGTAAATTTATTAGTGATCGGCGTAGCGTTACGGGTTTCACCGTAGTTCGCTGCCAGGTAGATGTTGTTCGCGTCGTACTTCAGACCAGTAGCCCACTGTTCAGCTTTTTTACCGTTGCCAAGAGGTTGAGCTTCTTGCAGGTTGGTACGGTCAGCTGCACCATAAGCACCAACGATACCAAAGCCTTCGTATTCGTAGCTGATAGAACCGCCAACACCGTCGCCGTTAGAACGGCGTGCAGTGTCACGCTCGTTTTTACCCAGGTACTGAACAGCGAAGTTCAGGCCATCAACCAGACCAAAGAAGTTGGAGTTACGATAGGTAGCAACGCCGCCAACACGACCAACGAAGAAGTCATCGCTGTATGCAGTATCACCACCAAATTCTGGCAGCATATCGGTGTAACCCAGTGCATCATAAACCACACCGTAGTTACGGCCGTAATCGAAAGAACCAACGTCAGCGTATTTAAGACCCGCGAATGCCAGACGCGTTTTGTTACCAGTTTGAGCGTCAGCGCCTTCAGAGTTGTTACCCTGGAAGTTATATTCCCACTGACCATAACCGGTCAGATCGGAATTGATTTGAGTTTCCCCTTTAAAACCAAGACGGGCATAGGTCATGTCGCCATTGCCACCGTAACTGTTTTCACCGTTACCCTTGGAAAAATAATGCAGACCAACAGCTTTACCGTACAGATCTACTTTGTTGCCATCTTTGTTATAGATTTCTGCAGCGTTGGCTGCACCGGCTACCAGCAGGGCAGGGATCACCACTGCCAGAATATTGCGCTTCATCATTATTTATTACCCTCATTAATATTTTTTATATGAACACGTGCCACTGCCGTCAATAAGTTCTGTCAATAAAAACTTACAGAACCATTGATGAGAGTTTGGTGTCTGAAGGCATCTTTCCATCCGCGACAACGTTTCGCTAGCCGGAAAATGCTACGAATATCTCATATGAGTAACAAAACGAAAAATCATGTAACTAAATGTGTATTTAGCGGAACTTTGTGAACTTAATCAAAATTCCGTTCCACCGGATAAGGGCAAACGCCATTACTTATCTATCTATATGAATTATTTATGATTAATTTGGCTAAGCGGCAATTCGTTCATTTTGTGTATTGAATTCGTATTCTTTTTATTCAGTCTCTGTCTTTGCAAGATGTGCGGGTAAAGGTCAAAAAATGAGCAAATTTATCAGCGGTTTTGCTCAGTTATGAACATAAAGTGCGATCTACATCACCAGGATGCACCGAAACAGTGCGTAACATAATTGTGATTTCCGGGTCTTGATGTTTAAGGTTGTTGAATTTTACTAACAGTAATTGACATAAAAAAAGGCCAGCTTGCGCTGGCCTTTCAGATTGATGTCAGAAAAATTTAGAATGTCGCGTTGCGCGGCGTCCGCGGGAACGGAATAACATCGCGGACGTTCTGCACGCCGGTGACGTAAGCGATGAGGCGTTCGAAGCCCAGACCGAAGCCGGAATGCGGCACGGTGCCGTAGCGACGCAGGTCGCGATACCACCAGTAGTCTTCTTTGTTAAGCCCCATCTCTGCCATACGCGCGTCAAGCACGTCGAGACGCTCTTCACGCTGGGAACCGCCGATAATCTCGCCGATGCCCGGCGCCAGAACGTCCATTGCCGCGACGGTTTTACCGTCTTCGTTAAGGCGCATATAGAACGCTTTAATGTCTTTCGGGTAGTTTTTCACCACCACCGGCGCTTTGAAGTGCTCTTCGGCCAGGTAACGTTCGTGCTCAGAGGAGAGATCCACGCCCCAGTACACCGGGTTCTCGAACTGTTTGCCGCAGTTTTCCAGAATGGTGACGGCGTCGGTGTAATCCACCTGGGCAAAATCAGCGGTGATAAAGCGCTGCAGACGGTCGATAGCGTCTTTATCCACGCGCTCGGCGAAGAACTGCATGTCGTCCGCACGCTCTTCCAGTACCGCTTTGAAGACGTACTTGAGCATCGCTTCCGCCAGGCCGGCAACGTCGTTCAGGTTGGCGAAGGCCACTTCCGGCTCCAGCATCCAGAATTCCGCCAGGTGGCGGCTGGTGTTGGAGTTCTCAGCGCGGAAGGTCGGGCCGAAGGTATAAATCTTCGACAGCGCACAGGCGTAGGTTTCGCCGTTCAGCTGGCCGGAAACGGTCAGGAACGACTCTTTACCGAAGAAGTCTTTGTCGAAATCGACTTTGCCCTGATCGTTACGCGGCAGGTTTTCCAGATCCAGCGTTGACACGCGGAACATTTCGCCGGCGCCTTCGGTATCGGAGGCGGTGATCAGCGGGGGGGAAACCCAGAAGAAGCCCTGTTCGTTGAAGAAGCGGTGCAGCGCCTGCGCCAGGGTGTGACGCACGCGGGCTACCGCGCCAATCAGGTTGGTGCGCGGACGCAGGTGCGCTACTTCACGCAGATACTCGATGCTGTGGCGCTTGGCCGCCATCGGGTAGGTGTCCGGGTCTTCCACCCAGCCGGTCACTTCCACGCTGGTCGCCTGGATCTCAAAGCTTTGACCCTGACCCTGAGAAGCCACGACTTTACCGGTGACAATCACCGAGCAGCCGGTGGTCAGACGCAGCACTTCCTGATTGTAATTGGGCAGAGAATTATTAATAACGGCCTGTACAGGATCAAAGCAGGAACCGTCATAGACGGCGAGGAAAGAAAAGCCAGCTTTAGAATCTCGGCGGGTACGCACCCATCCGCGGACCGTGACTTCGCTGTCAACGGCAACGCGGCCCTGGAGTACGTCGGCTACAGGCACAACGCTCATAATAATCTCTCTATGTAGTCCAATAAAAAAGTCTCTTCCCCCAACAGCGGGGGGATATCTATGTTACCTGTCATCTTCCATCAGACAAGTAGATTTCGCACAGGGAAGGGTGGATTTCGGAAATAAATACACCTCCGGGGCGTTCTTTGGCTCCCCATGTCGACTTTTACACGACTTACTCGATAATGACCGTCATTTCCTGCTTCGCATTTTGCATCGACACGATGGTCCGGAAAGACTTGATATTTCCCGAGGCAAAAAAGAGTTCACGGGTTAGCGCTTCGTATTCCGCCATATCACGGACGTTGATCACGAGCAGGAAATCGAAGTCGCCAGTGACATAGTAGACCTGCTGCACTTGCGGGCAGGTTACGAAACGCTGTTTATCCTCCTCAAGCAGATCGAGACGTTCATTCTCAATGGTCACCTGCACCATAATGGTGATTGGTCTTCCCACATTACTGGCGTCCACTAAGCTAACACTGCCTTTAATCACTCCTGCATCCTCCAGTGCAGCGATACGCCGATTGACTGCCGAAGGAGACAGGCTGATCCGATCGGCGATCTCCCGTTGCGACAAGCGATTATTACGCTGCAAGAGCGTAAGAATTTTTTTATCCCATGCGTCAAGTTTCATCATATATCTCGTCCTGCAAGCCTGTGATCAACCTCACTAATGCAACGTTGTTGCGTGAGAATGATAAAACAGAGTGAAAATTGCGGCGCGATGGGCAACTTTGCGCCAATTAACCGCCGGGCGCAGTGTACCATCACAGGCAGTGGGAAAGCGGTATATCGCGACAAAAAGCCTCTCACATTCTGACTTAACCAATTTAAAGCGACCGTCCTGTCTCAGGCCGCACGGATCCGTGCACCCGTTGTTTAGGCGGAATGGTCGCAAATAACGTTATCGTCGCAGGACGATATGAAAATAGAGGTGCCTGAATAGTGGACACAATTAAATATCAACTTAACGCCCGGCGGCAGCCCTATGGCCAGGGAGCAGACTTGAGTCTGCTGAATGAAAGCGTGGGGAACGAAGTGCTGGCATTCCATCAAAAATTTCCTGATTACCGGGTCACGCCGCTGCGTAAGCTGGAATTTTTAAGCCAGCGGCTGGGGCTGGGATCGATCCATATAAAAGATGAAGCGCAGCGATTCGGTTTGAATGCGTTTAAAGGATTAGGCGGATCTTATGCGATGGGGAAATATCTCGCCGCTCTGCTTGAGCGAGATATTAATACGTTGAGCTTTGCCGAGCTTAATTCACCAGTGATTAAGGCGCGTATCAAGGACATCGTATTTGTGACTGCTACCGACGGTAACCACGGACGTGGCGTGGCGTGGGCGGCTGAGCAGCTTGGGCTGCGTGCGGTGGTGTATATGCCAAAGGGCTCGTCGCCGGTACGCGCGCAGAATATTCGCCGGCATGGCGCCGAATGCACGATTACTGAACTGAACTACGACGACACAGTTCGGCTGGCGGCCAAAACCGCGCGCGAGCAGGGATGGGTTCTACTCCAGGATACCGCCTGGCAGGGCTACGAGCAGATCCCCACATGGATCATGCAAGGCTATATGACCCTCGCTGTTGAAATCTGGCAGCAGCTGGCAGAAAGCGGAGCGCCGATGCCGACGCATCTGTTTTTACAAGCCGGGGTCGGGTCGTTTGCCGGTAGCATCATGGGATATTTCATCGAAAAGATGCAGCAGCAGGCTCCCACCATCATCATCGTTGAGCCGCACAAGGCGAACTGCCTGTATCGCTCGGCAACCATTAATGACGGACTGCCGCACAGCGTCGGCGGGGATATGTCAACTCTGATGGCCGGGCTTGCCTGTGGTGAACCTAACATCACCAGCTGGCCAATGCTCCGCGACCATGCCACCTGTTTTATTTCCGCCGACGATTGTCTGGCGGCCAATGGCATGCGCCTGTTGGCCGCTCCGCGTCCAGGTACTGACGAACCTTTTGTCTCCGGGGAATCCGGCGCTATTGGCACAGGAGTGCTTTATGCGCTGATGACTCAACCGGCGTATCGCGAGCTTGCCAAATCGCTGCGCCTGAATGCCGATGCACAGGTTCTGTTAATCAGCACGGAAGGAGATACATCACCCGATGTCTATGAAGACATCGTCTGGTTTGGCCGTAATGGTTGAGCGCTATCGACAATAACAAGGGGGCCATCTTACCTACCCTACAAGCCCTCGGTATGACAAGCGTTCTGACTCATAACGAAAACATACGCGCTTTCGCGTCATGCATAGAGAGAACCTGACCGATGAATACTGAAAATATAATTATCAATAAAGGATATTCCGATCCCGCAAAGTGGCATAGCGAAGATACCGTTTGGGTCCTTGGCCTGTTCGGTACCGCCATTGGCGCCGGGGTGCTGTTTCTGCCGATTAATGCCGGAATTGGCGGCTTCTGGCCGCTGCTGATTGTTTTTGTCCTCGCTTTTCCTATTACTTATCTGGCTCACCGCGGTCTGGCGAGATTCATTTACTCTTCCAATACGCCGGAAAGCAGTATTACCGATGTTATTGGCGAGCATTTTGGCGCGCTGGCGGGAAAAGTATTTACCGTCATCTATTTCTTCGCCGTCTATACCATTCTGATTATGTATGCGGTGGCTATCACCAACACCGCGCAGAGCTTTATCACCCACCAGTTGGCAATGGCCGAGCCTCCCCGGTCGCTGGTGGCCATCGTTCTGATCCTCGGGCTGATGTTTATCGTCCGTTTCGGACAGCGTTTGATAATGCGGGTGATGAGCACCCTGGTTTATCCCTTCATCATCTCGCTTATTTTTATGGCACTTTTTCTGATTCCGCACTGGAACGGCGCAATTTTGCAAACCGTAAGCTTCAGCGCCACGGGCGATGGGCAGGGGATCATGTTATCCCTGTGGATGACCTTCCCGGTACTGGTGATGTCGTTTAACCACTATCCCATCATTTCGCCGATGGTGGTGCGCCAGAAGCAGCGTTACGGTCTGGCGCTCGCTGAGGGTAAATGTGCGCAGATCCAGCGCTACGGTATCCTGCTCATGACGGTGGTGGTGCTGTTTTTTGTTCTCAGCTGCGTGTTAAGCCTGTCGCCGCAGCAACTGGCGGAAGCCAAAGCCCAGAATCTGTCGATTTTGTCCTATCTGGCCAATCAGTACGATACACCGATTATTGCCTGGCTATCGCCGATTATCGCCTTTGTCGCTATTACTAAATCATTTCTTGGCCACTACATCGGCGCCTATGAATCGCTGCGCGACCTGATTCTGGAGGCCGCCGCCGCACGCGGGAAAAAACCTGGTATTCGCCTCGTCGACGCGGTCATCCTGGTGTTTATGGTGCTTACCTGCTGGTTCGCCGCGTACAAGAACCCCAGTATCCTCGGTATTATCGAATGCATCAGCGGTCCCACCGGGGCGGCAATTCTGCTGCTGTTGCCTATGTACGCCATTCATAAATTACCGGTGCTTGCCCCCTGGCGCGGTAAAGCGAGCAACGTTTTCGTCACCCTGATCGGTCTTATCACCGTATCTGCCATTTTTTACGGCATGTTCCAATAACCACCATTATTAGCGAGATGTTATATGAGTCATTATCTGCAGATTAACGGCCAACGGCTTATCGATTCCCTGTATGCACTTGGCGAACATGGTGCGCTGCCAGGCGGCGGCGTATGCCGCCTGGCAGCGACTGCCGAAGATAAAGCCGGCAGGGACTTTGTTGTAGCCCGCATGAAGGCGCTGGGCCTGAGCGTGTCAATTGATGCTATCGGCAATGTCACCGGCGTTTATCACGGCGAGGAGACGTTGCCGATGGTGATGATGGGGTCACATATCGATACCGTCGCCACCGGTGGGTTATACGATGGCAACTACGGCGTTATGGCCGGCCTTGAGGTGATTGCCACCCTCCAGGATGCCGGGATCCGCACCCGACGACCGTTGGCGGTAACCTTCTTTACTAACGAGGAGGGGGTGCGATTTCAGCCCGATATGATGGGCAGCGTGGTGTTTGCCGGCGAGTATCCGTTGGCGCAGGCGCTCGCGGCAAAAGATCTCGACGGTATCACGCTCGATGAAGCGCTGCGTAACATTGGTTATAAAGGCGAACGTCAGCCGGGAGATATGGCGGTAGATAGCTACGTTGAGCTGCATATCGAACAGGGACCAATTCTTGATAAAGAGCAGATTGATATTGGCGTGGTTACCGGCGTACAGGGTATTTCGTGGCAGGAATTTACCCTGAGAGGCGTATCGAATCATGCGGGTACTACCCCAATGTCCATGAGACGTGATGCCGGGCTGGCGGCTGCGAAAATCGCTGTTTTTGCCCGTGAGCTGGCGCTAAGCCTTGGTGGCGATCAAGTAGCTACCGTTGGACATTTCAGCGTGAAGCCTAATCTAATCAACGTCATTCCCAACCATGTCGTCATGTCAGTGGATCTCCGCAATACCGATAATGCGATCTTATGTCTGGCGGAGCAGCAATTGGCCGAATTTGTCGCGAAAACGTCGCAGGAAGAGGGCGTGGAGATAACCAGCCGCTCACTGGTGCGCTTTAATCCGGTCATTTTTGCCGATGAGATCGTCAATGCGGTGGAAGCCGAGGCGGAGCGTCAGGCGCTCAGTTACCGACGTTTGCCAAGCGGCGCCGGACACGATGCACAATTTATGGCGTCGGTATGTCCCGCCGGGATGATTTTTGTCCCCTGCGTCGATGGCATTAGCCATAACGTCAAAGAACATAGCGCAGCCAAAGATCTGATTGCTGGCGCCAATGTGCTGCTGCAGGTGGTTTTACAGCGCGCCCAGCGTATGGACTAATGTTTACA
>OGCP01000737.1_pt1 | contig 12032 bp, 8 predicted proteins | sample 1570191 | NCBI WGS metagenome assembly OGCP01 (sample SAMEA2582180, study PRJEB24529) | metagenome | biome: Human gut stool | place: China | collected 2011
CAAATCAGATTGAACGAGGAAGTATTCCTGCCGTATTCATGAGAAAAGATCTGGTGGAGAAGTACAATATTGATACATCACAGATTAAAGAACCAAAAGATCTGGAAAGTGTTTTTGAGACAGTAAAAGCGGGAGAACCGGATATGACAATGTTATATTCGAGCAGTGAGAATGATGCACCGGCTACAAGATTATTCCGTGGAGATAATCTGTCAGATAACAATTATCTTGGTGTACTCATGGATCAGACGAACAGCACAAAATTAGAAAACTTCTTTGCGACAGACTGGTTTAAAGATACAACTACCATGCTGTATAACTGGTATCAGAAGGGATATATCAGCCAGGATGCAGGAACCAACACAGAGAACTGGAGAACAGTATGCAAGGCTGGAAATTTATTTTCACTGTTTTTTGCTTATCATCCTGGAACACCGGTAGAATTTGAAAGCTCCACCGGCTATGATTTTGAGATCGTGCCATTTTATAATGAACCGATCATAAATAGCTCATCCTATAACGGTGTTACATTCTCAATTGCCCAGAATTCAGAAAATCCGGAGAAAACAATGGAAGTACTGGATTATATCTACGGAAGTTCAGAGATCATGAATCTTTTAAACTGGGGTGAACAGGATAAAGACTATGTGATAGAAGATGCTGATAATGGCATTATCAATTTCCCGGAAGGAATCACTTCTGATAATGCAGGCTATAACTTAAACCTTGGATGGGAATTGCCAAATCAGTTTATTGCTTATAAATGGACTGGTTCCGACCCGAAATTATGGGAAAAAATGGAAGAATTTAACAGCTCTGCAAAGAGTTCCAAAGCAGTAGGATTTTTATTTGACAGCAGCAATTATTCAAGTGAGATCGCAGCTCTTTCCAATATTGTAAAACAATACAGTGGAGCGCTTTATAGCGGTTCCGGAGATCCAGATGAACTTATTCCGGAATTGTTAGAAGCATTAGATGATGCGGGAATCAATGAAGTGATCCAGGCAAAACAGGAACAGTTAGATGCTTTTCTTGCAGCAAAATAATCAGGTTCAGAAGGAAAGTCCCACAGATACAACGTGGGACTTTTTTCATAAAAGGAGAAACTTATGAAGAAGAAAAAGAACAAAGTTAAGGAATATCTGCCGCTCTATCTGATGATGCTTCCGGGATTATTATATCTGCTGATCAATAATTATCTTCCGATGACAGGTATTATACTTGCTTTCAAAAAGTTGAATTTTTCAAAAGGAATTTTGGCAAGCCCGTGGGCAGGACTGGATAATTTTAAATTTTTGTTCTCGTCAAAAGATGCCTGGATTATTACAAGAAATACATTGCTATATAATATAGCTTTTATTCTTGTCAATATGGTCGTTGGGATTGCAATCGCAATTTTAATCTGCGAGGTTAAGAACACAAAAATGAAAAAAATATACCAGAGTGCTATATTATTGCCATTTTTGATGTCGATGGTCATTTTAAGCTATATTGTGTATGCGCTTTTAAGTGCCGAAAATGGTCTTGTAAACAATACGATCCTGCCATTATTGCATATAGATCCGATCCAGTGGTATCAGAAACCAAAATACTGGCCGGCGATTCTTATCATTGCGAACTGCTGGAAAGGAGTGGGATACGGATGTCTGATTTATATTGCATCTCTGATCGGTATTGATCCGACTTATTATGAGGCAGCAAGACTGGATGGAGCCACAAAGTGGCAGGAAATCACAAAAATCACATTGCCATGCCTGGTACCGACAATCATTACGCTGTTATTATTGAGCATTGGAAGAATCTTCTATTCTGATTTTGGATTATTTTATCAGGTTCCGATGAACTCCGGTGTGTTGTTCCCAACAACAAACGTAATTGATACGTATGTATATCGTGCATTGATCGAACAGGGAAATATCAGTATGTCATCCGCAGCGGGTGTATACCAGTCATTAGTAGGTTTTGTCATTGTCATGTTAAGTAACTGGATCGTTAGACGTGTAGATAAAGACAGAGCATTGTTTTAGGAGGAGAGTCCATTATGACAAATTCAAAAAAAACAAAGAGATACCAGTTTTGGATCAATCTGATACTGATAGTGATGACATTGACCATTATTTTACCATTTTTGCTGGTATTTATTTCATCCATCACGGATGAAACAGTGTTGATCCGGAATGGATATTCCTTTTTCCCGGAAAAGGTAAGCTTTTATGCATATCAGTATATTATCAGACAGGGAGAGAAAATACTCCGTGCGTATGGCGTTACAATTCTTATTACAGTAGTAGGTACCTTTTTAAATCTGATGTTTTCAGCATTACTGGCATATCCGCTGTCTGTGAAGACATTGCCTTATAGAAGGCAGATTACTTTTTTTGTATTTTTTACAATGTTATTTAATGGCGGTTTAGTACCTACATATCTGATGTACGTAAATTATTTTCATATAAAAAATACAATATGGGCACTGATAATTCCTAATTTGTTGCTGAGTGCGAACAATGTGCTGATGATACGGAGCTATTTTATGACAAGTATTCCGGAAGCATTGTATGAAGCGGCAAAAATTGATGGCGCAGGACATACAAAAATCTTTTTTCAGATTACGTTTCCACTTGGTAAACCTATCCTTGTAACCATGGGATTATTTTCGGCACTGGCATATTGGAATGACTGGACAAATGGTTTATACTATTTATCAGGAAATCAGGGACAGAAATTATATAGTATCCAGAATCTTTTGAATCAGATGATCACTGATATCCAGTATCTTGCAAGCGGTAAGGTTGCCGGAAATATAGGGGCAGAAGTTGCAAAACTTCCGACAACGTCCATAAGGATGGCAATTGCTTTTATAGCAATGCTTCCATTATTTATCATTTATCCGTTTTTACAGAAATATTTCGCAGAGGGTATTACGCTAGGGGCAGTAAAAGGTTAAAGGAACATCATGGCGTTTGGAAAAAAGATGAATTTAAAAAGACGAAAAAAGAAATCTTTAGCACAACAGAGTAAGCAAATATTAATTTTAATGACAGTCATTCTGGTAATTATTCTGGGAGGATGCACTTATGTTATAAACAAAACAAGTGGGCAGATTTACGAACAGATGAGCCAGATGGCACAGTTGTATGCGCAGGAGCTTGACAATCGTTTTTTGAGGATCAGCCGGAATCTTTTTTCTACGATCATGGATACCAATGAGACAAATTCCACGTTCTGGGGAAATGTAAATCTGATGAAGAATGGGGATTATTCGGAGTATGCGATCGGAAAACTCAGAGAAGAATATTTTTCTTCGGCATGGGAATATGGAACGGAATACAGGATTTTTTTATACACACATGATACGGATAAATTATATCAGCTTTCCCTGTCTTCGGATGGAAATTACACAATGTCACCTGATATTGCAGCGTCTATCCGTGAACAGATAGACAAATTAGATGAAAAGACATATGCAGTGAAGCGGAAGTGGGATGTTTTGGAGTGTGATAATGAGGTATATATCTGTAAAATTGCACAAAAAAATGGAATTGCCTTAGGATGCATTGTAAATGTAAAAAGTATCTTAGAACCATTCTCAAAGCTTTCGTTGGGAAAGCATGGATATGTAAGCCTTGTCGATCAGGATGAGGTCTGTATAGGTATGTTAGACCAGAGCGGAATCATATCAGAGCCGCAAAGTATGAATACCAAAAATACTTATACGATCCGTCAGGGATTATCCAGAGCACCCTTTGAAATCAGGATCGGGATTTCTTTAGGCGGTGTCTTAAGCCTGATGGCGGGAAGTCTGCTCGGGATGACAGTATTGATCTTTATGATTCTTATTATGAGTGGGATATTGCTTTTTCATGTGTATTCCAATATTATGAAACCGCTTAAAGTGTTCACACAAAACCTTCAGCAATATGATGAGGGCGGATATATGCTGAACATGACGGAAGGAAATCTGCTTGAATTAGAGCAGATTGATGGAAAATTCCGTACAATGATCCATCAGATCCGCAAATTGAAGATCACGCTATATGAACGGGAATTAGAGAAACAGAAAATTGAGATGGATTATCTGAAAATGCAGATCCGGCCGCATTTTTATTTGAATTGCCTGAACTTTATTTACAGCATGATCGACTTTGGCGATTATGAACACGCAAGGGCAATGACAAAAATCACTTCGGATTATCTTTCATATATTTTTCGGAATACAACGGACAGAGTTCCGGTTTTAGCGGAATCAAAGCATTGTGAAGATTATTTAAAAATCCTGCTGCTGCGGTATCCGGATAAGTTTACCTATTATATTGAAGTTCATGATGAAGTGGCAGATGCGGAGATATTTCCATTCTTAATACAGGTTTATGTTGAAAATGCTGCAAAACAGGCATTGATGGCAGATGAAAAAATGCTGATCTCAGTTACGGTATATCCTGAGGACAGGGACGATGAAAAATACGTTAATATTTTTATCTCGGATACGGGAAAGGGATTTCCGGACGAAATATTATGTAAACTACAAAATAGACAAAACATTTCTGACAATGGAAAACATATCGGTATTTGGAACTGTATGAGGCGGTTTCAGTATTATTATGGGGATCAGGGAGAGATCCATTTCAGCAATAGTCCATTAGGTGGTGCCGTTGTGGATATTCATGTTCCATATAAAATCGGAAGGAGCGATACACAGGAATGAAATTATTGCTGGTGGATGATGAACGTTATGTGATTGAAAGTATAAAGAAAAATATCTGCTGGGAGCGGACAGGTATTACTGAGATTTATACAGCATTTACAATGAAACAGGCGCAGGAAATTATAACAGCTGTTAAAATGGACATTATTATCAGTGATATTGTGATGCCTGCTGCAACAGGATTTGATCTGGTGCAATGGGTGAGGGAGCAGAATTTCAGGATACAGGTTATTTTTTTGACCAGTTATGCGGAATTTGACTATGCAAGACGTGCGATACAGCTGGAAAGCGTTGAATATCTGCTAAAACCAATTGATTTTGAAAAACTGGAAGAAGCATTAAAAAAAGCAGAACAGGAAGTGCTTCAGGAAAAACATATAGAAAAACTTACAGAAGCGAGTGAACAGTGGGAAAAAGACCGGACAATCCTGCAAAAGGATATCTGGAGAAATTTATTGAGCGGTAACATGACACAAAACCAGTTCTGCGAATCCGCAAAAAGGATGGATCTGTATCAGGATGGATTGATATATTTTAAACTGATCTGCTTTTATATGGATCATAAAGCGGAAGAGACACAAAAGTGGGAACCTTCCACCATCGAATTTGTCATGCAAAATGTGTTGACGGAGTTATTTAATTCCTTTTATGCCAGAGTGGACACCGTATTTTGTGAAAACGAATGTCGATACTGGGTGGTTCTGTCAACGGATAAAATGCCGGAAGAAGGAGAAAAAATAAGGGAAAAAGATCTGCTCAATCATTTTGTGCAATGGATGACAGATCATGTACATTCCTATTTTTGGTGTGGAGCGGGAAATTGGAGTGGATTTTCTGAAGTGACCGCACAGGCTGACGATTTGCAGAAGATGCGTGAAAGCAGTCTGTCGGTATGGAATGAGGTTATATATCTGTATGAGTTCCAGCCAAGTGGAACAGTCTATAAAAATCCGGAGCTGGATACATGGAAAACCCTTTTGGCAGGGGAGGAAGTGGAAGCAGTCATAGCAAGCATACGCAGTTATCTGGAGACAGTCAGGAAGAATGAGATGATCACACGGCAGTTTTTGCTGTCATTAAGGACGGACGTTACACAGATGGTGTATGTATGGCTGTCAGAGATGGGGATTTATGCCAATGCACTTTTTTCAGATAAAGAGAGTGAGAATTCCATGCTCGGTGCTGTAAATGGATTTAACGAAATGATGGAGTATGTAGAAAATCTGATGCGGAAAGCGGTTGGATATAAATTATATATCACAAAAGAAGACTCTGTCGCAGATCAGATATGTACATATATTGACAGTCATTTCAGGGAAGAGATACACAGAGATGAACTGGCAGAATTAGTCTATTTGAATACAGACTATATGTCTCGGATGTTCCAAAAAGAAAAGGGAGTATCTATAAGCAATTATATATTGCAGAAAAGGGTAGACGAAGCAAAAAAACTTTTGTGTGGCAGCAGTCTTCCAATCAATACGGTTTCATTACATATTGGATATAGTAATTTTTCCTATTTTACAAAAATGTTTAAGGAGAATACAGGATTGACGCCACTGGAATATAGAAGGAAATTTGGAGAGGGAACACACGTATGACAGAACAGAAATTAACAGAACTTTTGAGAGACATGTCTCTGGAAGAAAAAGTAAATCAGATGAGTCAGGTGACAGGAGGATTTTTTAATGGTGAAATCGTTGTCACAGGTCCTATGGCGGATAAGGGATTTACAGAAGACAATGTAAATCTTGCAGGATCAGTCATCGGATCCATGGGCGCTGAAACCCTGAAAAGTATACAAAAAAACTATATGGAAAAGCATCCGCACCATATTCCATTACTGTTTATGCTAGATGTCATAAATGGTTATAAGACGGTGTTTCCAATTCCGCTTGCGCAGGGAGCTTCCTTTGAACCGGAATTGTCAGAACAGTGTGCATCTGTGGCAGCAAAGGAGGCTTCGGTCAGCGGACTTCATGTGACATTTGCACCTATGACAGATCTGGTAAGAGATGCAAGGTGGGGACGTGTCATGGAATCAACGGGAGAAGATCCTTACCTGAACAGTCTATTCTGTGCAGCAATGGTGCGTGGATTTCAGGGAAACAGCCTGAAAGATAACTATGCAATTGCAGCATGTGTCAAACATTTTGCAGGATATGGTGCACCGACAGCAGGGAGAGATTATAATACGGTAGAACTTTCAGAACATACATTCAGAGAGTTCTATCTGCCATCGTATCAGGCGGGAATAGATGCAGGTGCAGCTCTGGTTATGACATCTTTTAATACAGTCAATGGAATCCCGGCAACCGGAAATAAAAAGTTGATGCGGGACATTTTGAGAGAGCAGATGAAGTTCGACGGTGTACTTATATCAGACTGGGCAGCCATCGAGGAGACCATTTACCACGGATATTGTGCAGACAGAGAAGAAGCAGCAGTGCGTGCAGTGGAAGCAGGCGTAGATATTGACATGATGACAGGAATTTACAGTGAAAATCTGTGTCAGATGGTCAGGGATGGAAAAATAAGAGAAGAACTTATAGATGAGGCATGTCTTCGTATTCTGCGGCTTAAAAATAATCTGGGACTCTTTGAGAATCCATATAAAGATGCAGATCAGAAAAAAGAAAAGGAATATATTTTATGTGAGGAGCACCGGAATCTGGCTAGGGAAGCTGCAAAAAAATCTTTTGTTTTGTTGAAAAATGAGGAACATATTCTGCCTTTAGAGCAACAGAAAAAGATTGCCTTTATTGGTCCGTATGTAGATAACAGAAACCTGCTTGGAGCATGGTCGTTTATCGCAGATGCAAAAGATGTTATGACGCTGCATGAGGCAGTACAGGAACAGTACGTTTCAGAAAACAGTACATTTTGCCAGGGATCACCAATGTTAGGGGCGGATGTATGTCTGGAAGGATTTGGAGAACAACAGCAGCAATCCTATACTAAGGAGCAGGAGGAACATATGCTGCAGGAGGCGGTACAGGCAGCAGAAGAGGCAGATATCGTAGTACTTGCAATAGGAGAAGACCGTTTACAGTCGGGTGAAGCAACCAGTAACGCAAATATCAGAATCCCTGAGGTGCAGGAAGCATTGCTTGATAGAATTGCGGAAGTCAATCAAAATATTGTAGTGGTTTTATTTTCAGGACGCCCGTTAGACATACGTGAAATAAACAAAAAGGCAAAAGCCATCCTTCAGGTGTGGCTGCCTGGAACAGAAGGAGCGAGGGCAATTGCGGACACTTTATTTGGAAAATATAATCCAAGCGGAAAACTGCCGATGAGTTTTCCATACTGTGTAGGACAGGTACCGGTACATTATAATGAATATTCAACAGGACGCCCACATGTAGAAGGCAAAGATAAAGACAGATTCCGCTCGAAATATCTGGATATTCCAAATGAGCCATTGTATCCATTTGGATACGGTGTGAGTTACACAACATTTGAGGTATCAGATATTCATTTGGATCGGACATGGATGGATACATCGGGACAGATCGAAGCGGAGGTAACTGTAAAAAATACAGGAAACTGCACGGGAACAGAAACCCTGCAGCTTTATATCCATGATATTGCGGCTTCTGTAGTGCGTCCGGTCAGAGAATTGAAAGATTTTAAGAAGGTTACGCTTCGTCCGGGAGAGGAAAAGAAGGTAGTCTTTACCATAACAGAACAGCAGCTTCTTTTTTTGACGGAGAATGGAATCTATGAGAGCGAAGCAGGAGAATTCGAAATATTTATCGGAAAAGATAGTTTGACAGATAATAAAGCTTCCTTTGTATTGAAGAAATAAGGAAGAAGTGAAAAAAGGCTTCCAACCCCTCCGGGCTGGAAGCCTTACCTGTCCATTCTTATTTTGTCTTAGATTTCTTAGCGGCCTTTTCTTCATTCATAGATTTTTTCTCTTTCTGAAGTTCTTTGTTGGCACTCTCAGCTTTTCTCTTTAACTTGGTTCTCCAGCTTACTTTGCCTTCCGGTTTCTCTAATGGACCGCGGACACCGGTAACTTTCGTGATATAAATACCACTTACCGTAGCTTTGACTTCTTTTTTCACAGGGATCATATCAAAACATGCATCATCAGCGATCAGAGTCATAACCTTTGGTCCGACCTTAGCCTTTACGATCGGAAGCTTGGAACGGCGCATAAGCTTTGGTGTCTGGTCAATGACTGCCTGTGGCAGACCAGACTGGTTCAGACGCATCCTCTTCTTATCAATAATCAACATAGTAACAGTCTGTGCAGTTGCAGCAAGCTGTGCATCCTGCTCGTCTTTTCTCTTCTGAGCTTTCTTTCCGAGGAAATATAAAGCAATTGTTGCAGCAATAAGCACTGCTAAAATAACTAATAATACAATTGTTACTGGACTCACAACGAAAATCCTCCCTAATTTCAAATTCGTGTTTTATTGTAGCATTGATTTTTGGAAAAAGCAATGTGATTTTGGGGAAATACCTTTTATTTTAGGGAAAATTGTGATATGTTATAAAAGTTAGACGGCAGACTCCGTCTTTTGGATTTCCGGCAGAAAAGCCGGAAAAGGAAATGAGGAAAAGAAAGGTAAGATTAAATGAAAAAGAGAGTGTTAGCACTTTTATTGTGTGTATCCACAGCGATCAGCATGACTGGATGCGGCAGCAAAGGTGAATCAGTTGAGGCAACGGAAGCAGTAGAGAACACCGAAAGCACAGAAGAGGTGCCGGCAGTTCCGCTTGCACAATATGATCTGAAGGGATCGGATTATGTGACATTGTGTGACTACAGTGCAATCCCGGTTACGATTTCAGGAGATTATGACGTCACAGATCAGGATGTGCTTGATTATGTGGAAAAGATTTTTACACAGGGCGGACCTTTTTATACGGCTGATCCGGACAAGACAACAGTGGAAGAGGGCGACATTGTAAACGTAGACTATGTCGGAAAATTAGACGGTGAGGCGTTCAGCGGTGGAACAGCAGAGGATCAGAATATTGATGTGTCCAACAATTCTTCCACAAGCGGTTCCGCTTACATTGATGGATTTACAGACGGACTGATCGGTGCATCAGTAGGCGATGTGATCGATTCTAATGTGACGTTCCCGGATGAATACCCGAATAACCCGGATCTTGCCGGAAAAGAAGTTGTATTTACGTTTACGGTTAATTCTATCCAGAAGGAAGTGACCATGGATACGATGGATGATGAATTTGCATCGAAACAGTTTGGTGCGGATTCCGTGGATGGAGTGTACAAGCAGGTACGCCAGTATCTGGAGTCCAGCGCAGAGAGCACTCATAAAAATGATATTTACTCCGCTTTGGAGGATTATCTGTTAGAAAATTGTACCGTTGATATGCCGGCAGATTACAGATCTGATGTGATCGAAGCGATCCGTGCCAATTTCATTGACCGTTATTGCTCCGGGGATGAGAGCCAGATGGAAACGGTACTCAGCTCTTACGGCTATACAGAAGAGAGCATCGAGCAGGAATGGTCTGACAGTGTGGAGAGCAGTATCAGGTTAGAACTGATCGTAAAAGCCATTGCAGAAAAAGAAGATATCCAGATTGACGATACGGAGTTTGAAGATTATGTAAGCACGATCGTAAGCAGCGGCGGTTTCGGTGATGCTGATACGTTATATAGTAACTATGGTTATGGCGATTATGTTTACGGAAAGAATCAGATCCGTGTGATTTATCTTGCAGGATTAGTTTTAGATAAATTGGCAGAGACAGCAGAGGTTACGGAGAACGCAGTAGAAGAAACGACAGAATCTGTGGAAAGTACAGAATCTACAGACAGCACAGAAGAATAAGAAAACGATACCGAAACAGAGGTATGAGATCATAAAAGAGTCGACAGACGTTGATGAGAGAAAGGGAGAGTAGAAAAATGGAATTAGTAAATGTAAGAGATTTATTCCGCAGACAGGATGAGTATGTGGATCAGACCATCGCGATCGGTGGCTGGGTGAGAAACATCCGTAACTCCAAAAACTTTGGATTTATCGTGGTAAACGACGGAACTTTTTTTGAGCCGGTCCAGGTTGTTTATTCCGATGTTCTGGAAAATTTTGAAGAGGTAGAAAAATTAAATGTCGGAGCAGCAATTATCGTTACCGGTAAATTAGTTGCGACTCCTGGCACAAAACAGCCATTTGAAATTCAGGCTGAAAAAGTGGAAGTAGAAGGTCCTTCTACACCGGATTATCCATTGCAGAAGAAAAAACACAGCTTTGAGTACCTGAGAACCATCTCTCATTTAAGACCGAGAACTAATACTTTTGAGGCTGTATTCCGCGTGCGTTCCCTCTGCGCTTACGCAATCCATAAATTTTTCCAGGAGAGGGATTTCGTGTACGTGCATACACCACTGATCACCGGAAGCGATTGTGAGGGCGCCGGCGAGATGTTCCAGGTAACCACACTTGACATGAACAATCTTCCAATGACAGAGGATGGAAAAGTAGATTACAGCAAAGACTTCTTCAATAAACCGACTAATCTTACTGTAAGCGGACAGCTGAACGGTGAGACTTATGCGATGGCATTTAAGAACATCTATACCTTTGGACCTACTTTCCGTGCAGAAAACTCCAACACGACAAGACACGCAGCAGAGTTCTGGATGATCGAGCCGGAGATCGCATTTGCAGATTTAGAGGATGACATGATCTTAGCTGAGAGCATGTTAAAATATGTCATCAACTATGTATTAGAGAATGCGCCGGAAGAGATGGCATTCTTCAACAGCTTTATCGATAAAGGGCTGTTAGAGAGATTACAGCATGTTGCAAACTCTGATTTCGCACGTGTGACTTATACAGAAGCAGTTGAGATCTTAGAGAAGAACAACGATAAATTTGATTACAAAGTATCCTGGGGCTGCGATCTTCAGACCGAGCATGAGCGTTATCTGACCGAGCAGATCTTCAAGAGACCGGTTTTCGTTACCGATTATCCGAAGGAGATCAAAGCGTTCTACATGAAGCTGAACGATGACAACAAGACCGTTGCCGCTATGGACTGTCTGGTTCCTGGCATCGGTGAGATCATCGGAGGAAGCCAGAGAGAGGATGATTACGAAAAATTACTTGCAAGGATCAATGAACTTGGACTGAAAGAGGAAGATTACAACTTCTATCTTGACCTCCGTAAATACGGTTCTGCAAGACATGCAGGATTCGGACTTGGATTTGAGCGCTGCGTCATGTACCTGACAGGTATGTCCAATATCCGTGACGTTATCCCATTCCCAAGAACGGTAAATAACTGCGAATTATAAAATTGTATTTCATATCGTAGGTGATTGCGAAAACAATTG
>OGCP01000740.1_pt1 | contig 11962 bp, 14 predicted proteins | sample 1570191 | NCBI WGS metagenome assembly OGCP01 (sample SAMEA2582180, study PRJEB24529) | metagenome | biome: Human gut stool | place: China | collected 2011
TTTCAATTTCTTCCTTTATCAGACTTCCTACACTTGAAAAGTGCGAACATAAAAATAGTTTCATCAATATTCTCCTTTATAAATTCCGATTTTCCCATACATATACTGCCTTTATAGTATAAGAACTGTTATCATGTCTTTTTAAGCACTAAATTTTTAATCCTTCTCTTAAAGTAACCCCATACTTATCCAAAAGAAGTGCTTCAAGCTCTGCCCTTCCTTTTTTCCCTAAATTTCTTACCCTTAATAAATCACATCTGGAACAGAGAACCAATTCTTTTAACGAATTTATCCCGGAACGCCTGAGTGCATTCTCGACTCTGACACTAAATCCTATCTCATGTAAGGGTACATCTTTCACCTTAAATAATTCATCGGATATCCCGCTGCATTCATCTCTCCTTTTCTACTCTGTCTATCCAGTTTTCACCATCATAGGTTTCAATCTGATTCTCAAGCCTGTCAATAAAATCAGATAAATACTTATTATCATCCTCTCCTCTTGCAAACCATACATTTGACTGACCAAATCCGAATGCCACACCCTTTTTCTTTCTTGGCACTCTCCAGAATGTCTTTCGCCTTTGCGGCCTTGGAAGCAAAACACAATCTTCCTTTAATGCAATTGCATTGTATAACTGAATATATTTTTCATCTGCTGCTGACTCATTATCTGACCTTTCATTATCAGAAGCTTCAGTATCAAACTCCAGCTTTTCATATCGCCTGTAAACTACCAGCCTACAACATATGTTTCCTTATCAAAAGAGTCCGGATATAATGCGCAGTACACAACCAGCACATCATCAACTTCTGTATCATTTTTAAGATCCCTGCAGCCCCCTATCTTTTCAATATTTAACTGATTCCTTTTTCCTGCACTTGTACTTTTCGTCTCCACAAATCCAAGACAATACTCACCTTCCGGGAATCCCTTTAGTTTTAAGTGTTCCGGCTTAAAGTTATACTTTTCATGTGCATCTTTCGTATCCTTTACATATGAACCTCCATTTTTTGGCTCATCTTTTCCTGGAACAATTCCCTCTCATGTGCTTTTCCGTTACGATACTCTGCCACTTCCATTAACTTACGCTGTTCCCAAACAATAGTGTATATATTATTGCACAAGCTGGTAAATTCCTCTAATTTCTTCCAATATCTGTTCTTTATTTCTTTCAACTAAGCCTAATTGTTTAACATCAACATTTTCTGTAAGCATACATTTGACAAATTCTTGAATATCATCATAAACACCTTTAGATACATTGATTTTATCGAAAGGATCAATTAATTCAGTTAAACGAAACACATCATTCTTGTGCTTTTTAATATTTTTGCCATCAACCTGTTCACCAATGGATTTTCTATAAGTTAAATCAATCCACGCTTTAGCTTTAAATGGTATTAGATAAGATGCCTTTAACACAGATACTCCATCAACAACAATTCTTCCTTGTTTTAAAAATTCATAATATTCATCATTCAATAAGATTGCTGATAAACTGGAAATATCATCATCTATCGACAAAGGTGTTAATACAGCATTTTCTGGAAGATTGATTATATCTGATTTTCTTGAAAAAAGTTCAATCATAGATGGATAATCTTTTGAACTTGGATGACTGAATCTATAAAACTGTGGTGTGCCTGTACTTTTGTTACAATGTTCATATCCTGCCTGCTTTACATATTCCCAGAATTTTATCCCAAAATTTTTATCTACTGCCTCCACAATTAAAACCAAATCAATATCCTTTGTTGCACGAAAGTCTAATCCATCCTCTGTCATAAGTATGTCACATGCTGTACCTCCAATAATTGTATATTGCTCTTCATTTCCTTTAAACCACTCTTTAAAGCTTTTAATTCCTGTAACCATTTATATTTTTCCCCATAATTTTTCCAACATCTCATCTACTGCTGCTTCAACTCGCTCATCTGCATCATCTCTTAATGACAATGCTAGAGAAAGTTCATCTACCTTATCTTCTTTTGATAATAAATGGGGATTATATCTCCACATTTCAACTGCCATTTGATTTTCTGAATCAAGTAAATTATTTGTCATAACATCCTTCCAACGCGAAATACTATCTATTGCAAAACATTTGATTTGTGGAACATTTAGCATTGTATAATGAGCTAATGCGAAATATCCGCTTTCTAACAATTCAGAAGTCACACAAGTTTTAGGTATATATACAGTTTTTTTTACTGGATTAAGTAATTTCTGCTGAGTTCTCTCAAATAACTCTTTGGGTGAGCTATCAGAATGTATAATTTTCTGCTTACCTGTTTTCATAGTCTGTATTAATCCTAATTTTTCAAGCTGACGAGAAGCCCTTGAAATAGATGTAGGTGTGAGTCCAAGTTCTTTTGCTACCTGACTCGTTGTTATTTCAACAGTCCCATTATATATAAAGTACAACAACAGAACCTGAGCTGAAGGAAGTATTTCCTCATTAGGAAATGTTTCTGCATTGCAACGTTCCTGTAAATATAACGCCATAAAAGGCAGATATATCTGTTTATTATTTACAACAAATGGGATCTTCTCCCGAATCAAATATTCCTTCTGACGATATGTGATTTCGTCCAGAATCATAACAACAGGTAAATTTACTATGCTTTTTATCTTTGAAATATGTTTTTTTAATGTTTCAATCTGCTCTAGTTCCGTTTTAGGATATATAAAAACAGCTTTTTGTCTATCTAATAGTACATTACGCAGAACATATCTTGTTCCAATAAAATTGGGTATATGTTTAATGTCATCATTTATATAGGTCAGTTTCAATCCTAGAACTTTTTGGAGATATTCCATATATATATGCCTCCATTCATAACTTATTTTATGTATTATAACTCAAATAAAGTTATAATACAATATTTGAGTTATAATTTTAAATGTTTAAAAAAATTATTACTGATATTGGGGATTTTACAATATAGATGTGAACAGCGTAAGGTTTTAGATTCCCTTATTGAACCGGTAACAGATGATAAACCTCAGTTGCATGATGTATATTTAGTTAAATCTGGATCAACTGTAGGAAATGTAGCAATTGTTGAAACCTCAGAAAGATTCAATATATGATCGCCATTAAACACCTAATACTGAAACTATTTTCACATTTCCTTTATCTATTAGGGACAATATTGAATAACTATTTGAAATAAGCTATTTGTCGGTTTATTCCTGTATCTCACCATCAAATATCATATTCCAGCTCATACGGATATCATACATCAGCCTTGTAAGTGCAATACTATCCTCCGGTGTATAAATAGCACTGGCACTATTTCCTGATGCTATGCATCTGCCTGCTTCACGAATCTCATATTCAAATCCATTTATATCAACTGGGTACTCGATTGTTTCAGGTCCTTTACCATCCACCTCAAGTATCAAGGTCTTTGCGTGTTGGAAATCCGGCAAAAATATACTTCCCTTTGTTCCCTCAATTCTGGCATTACGTTTTAATTCCTCTCCTATTGTCTGGACTGATTCTGCAATACATCCATCATTATATGTCAGTTTGAGACAACTGTAATCATCTGTTCCATTCTCATTAATATGTACTTTTGTAGTTTCTACATTCTGCGGATCACACCCTGTAACAATACGCAAAAATCCCAGATTGTAAATTCCTATATCCAACAGAGCACCTCCACCAAGTGCAGAGTTAAATTTACGCTCTTTTCTGGCACCCGTTGCAACAAATCCATACTGACAGGAAATATGTTTAATTTCTCCAATTGTTCCCTGAAGAAGGATATTACGCAGACGATTATACAATGGCAGAAACCATATCCATAATCCCTCCATAATAAAAAGATGCTTATCCTTTGCCAGCCTGTACAGCTCCTGTGCCTGTTTCTCATTTATTGTAAATGGCTTTTCACAAAGTACATGCTTACCATGTTCAAGGCAAAGTCTGCAATTCTCATAATGCAAACTATTCGGTGTTGCTACATAAACAGCCTCAACATCTGGATCATTTACTAATGCTTCATAAGAATCATAAAATCGTGGAATGTCATACTCCCTGGCAAAAGCTTTTGCACTATCCATGTGCCGGGAGCCTACTGCTGCAAGCTGCTCATTTTCATTACTCATCTGATTTATAGTTGATGCAAATTTTTTTGCAATATTACCGGTAGCCAGAATTCCCCACTTCATATCATTTTCCTCCTAATAACATAATTACATCTCACATTCATATCTTGTTAATAATTATACACTATTTTACTACATACACCAACACAAAATAGCAAGTCAAATTCCCCATACTTGATAAAATAAATATGACATAAAATGTCGCTTATCCATTGTCAGACGGATAGGCGACATTTTTGTGTTTATATGAAACTTTTTATTATTTTTATAAGGAGGGCTTACTATGCCAAAAACATAATTTCAGGAATTCATTTTTACCCTTATCACATCCGGCTGTTAAAACTACATAACCTCCAGACTATTGTCACCATTTTCCAAACCTAGTATTCCCTTTATTGAATTCTCAACCATATCGGACACCGCCTGCTCTGTATAGAATGCCATATGAGGTGAGAGTATTACATTAGGAAAGCTCTTTAAAACTGCCATATTATCATTATCAAGCTTTTCAGTTTCCTTATTAAGATAGTATAAGCCTGCCTCTCCCTCGAAAGTATCTAGTGCAGCATAACCTACCTTTCCACTCTTTAATGCTGCTATAAGAGCCTGTGTATCCACTATAAGTCCTCTGGCTGTATTGACTATTATTACTCCATCCTTCATTTTCTTAAATGCTGCCTCATCAATAAGATGTGTATTTTCAGCATTTCCAGGAACGTGTAATGTTATAATATCTGAATTCGTAAGAAGTTCATCAAAGCTTACATACTCTGCATACTTTTTCACTTCTTCATCCTCATAACATGAATATGATAATATACGGCATCCAAAGCCAGATAAATGCTTAACCACCGTCTTACCTATATTACCCGTTCCTATTATTCCAACTGTTGATGTTGATAATTCTTTTCCGACTTTTCCTTTTAATGAGTAGTCCTGACAATCCGCTTTTTTCATTATCCAAGGCATATTGCGGCAGGCCATAAGCATAAGCATAATCGCATAATTCGCAACACTATTTGGTGAATACACTACGTGGGCTGCTCTCATACCTATTGAATGTGCATACTTAATATCAATATGCTCATAACCTATACTTCTTGTTGATATGTACTTAACTCCCTTCTTGTGAAATGCATCAAGTATTTCTGGGTACATGGGATTGGTTATTATTGATATTGCATCATAGCCTTCAGCCAGTTCTACATTATCCATTGAAGGATAATCTGATGTAAAACCATACTCAAATGAATACTGCTCTGCGAATTTCTCAACATATTTCTTCTCATCATATTCCCTAAGGGCATAAAAAAATATTTTCATAATAATCCTCCATTCTTGCGTGTGAAAAATCTTATTTTTCACACTAGTCTCCATTTCTGCGTGTTTTTACGCATATCGAGTCTGTGTCAGGTGTGCGCATATTTTTGTTGTAAGTAAGTATAGCACCCGTCATTATGAAATACACTATATTGAAGATAAAAAACATTTAAAAGCTAATAAATAAAGCAAAGCTAAAACTGCATTTACGCTCTTTACTTATCAATATAAACGTGTTATAATACTTCAAATTTGAACTATTCATTTTTGTAGTTTTTGAGTGTTATCGCATAAAGATTATCTGTTTAATGTTAATACTACGAGAACTAACTATTCTGTGCAATCTTAATATTACTATGAAGGAGGCTGATTCTTTTATGAACTCAGGAATTGAATTTGCACAAAAAATCAATCTTGCATATAACTCTGTATGCAAGCCGCTTTTACATAAGTTTAATCTTCCACAGACAGCTTTCGATATTCTTATGTTTCTTGCAAATAATCCAGAATATACTACTGCAAGAGATATTGTGGAGGTAAGAAAAATCAAAGCTAATCTTGTTTCTGTCAATGTTGACAGGCTTGTGTGCGATGGTTATATCATACGAAAAGAAACCAAAGGTGATAGAAGGAAAACTCAGCTTATATGCACACCTGTGGCAGAGGAAATAATTAAAGAAGGGCAGGTTTTACAGAAAGATTTTCTTAAACAGCTTTTTGATAATATGGACACTGCCACTAAAAAGGCTTTTTTTATTGGTATGAAACAGATAGAAGCTAATCTTGATAAGATACTTGAAGACAACTAGTGTTGGTGCACACCTGACACCAAACTATTTTTATTAGAATTGTGCACAGAAAAGAGGCAAATACCTCTGCTCCTGCATGAGCAGTCGCATTTTGCTTTGCAAAACAAGGAGGCAAATACCTCTGCTCCTGCATAGGCAGTCGCATTTTGCTTCGCAAAACAAGGAGGTATATAAATTATGTCGTCATTATTTTTAATTATTATTGTAACTTTTTTTGCAGGTATGGGAGCCGGTCTTGGAACTGGATTTGCCGGTATGAGTGCCGCTGCCGTAATCAGCCCTATGCTTATCACATTTTTAGGAATGGATCCTTATATGGCTGTCGGCATTGCACTTTCTTCTGATGTGCTTGCCAGTGCCATATCAGCATATACATATGGAAAAAACAAGAATCTAGACATTAAAAACGGACTTATTATGATGGTCAGTGTTCTTATATTCACTGTTGTAGGAAGCTATGTATCAAGCCTTGTTCCATCAGCTACAATGGGCAGCTTCTCTGTATTTATGACATTTCTTCTTGGAATTAAATTCATCATAAGACCTGTTATGACTACAAAGGAAGCCATGGAGGGTGTGTCTGCTAAGAAACGTGCCATACAATCAGTTGTATGCGGCGTATTAATCGGCTTTATATGTGGCTTCATCGGTGCCGGCGGTGGTATGAACTTAAAACTGCTGTTGGAACAAGTGTATTTATTATGACTTTTACAGCACTCACAGGCGCTGTATCACACTTTGCGATTGGTGGAATACCTGATATAACTGTGTGGCTATTATGTATCGTATTTACACTTATATGGGCAAGAATAGCAGCTATCTTTGCAAACAAAGCTACTCCTGAAACACTTAACCGTGCAACAGGAGTCATACTTGTTATACTAGGCATAGTAGTTATGCTTTTCTCATACCTTGGATAATATCACCAGACTAAATATCACAATAAATGCTGTACTAACGCAACAGGAATTATGCTTCTATGGCTTCTTTCTGCCTGCTGTCTTTTCTTTCAAATATTGCTCTGAAGATAAGACGTACAAATGGTCCACAGTAAAACATCTGATAAAGTATTGCCATAGGGAAATTCATAGCCCATGTCTTAACCCACATACCAAAAGATGGTTCCTTAAAAAGTATTGTTGCAACAAGACTCATAACAGGACACATAATACAGCATATGCATATAGATATTGCATATGTGATAAACTGTGGTCTGTCTGTTGGCTTCATAACAGTAAATGCCAGCAGCCTTGCCAGCCTTCCAACTATAAAGAACTCAAGAATGAAAGCAACTGGCACCATTATTGGTAACTCGTGTAATGCTGCAATAAAAGTTGTTCCATCAACTGTTCCTGTGTTAAGAGCTATATTATAAACAACCATCCCGTACACCATAATAGCTGCCATAATAATTGTGAATACTACGTCCTGAAATTTGTTTTTTGGCATAAAAAAAATCCTCCTTAAATAATAACCTAAGCAAAACATGTGTTGTTCGTTATCATCCGGAGGATGTGTCGTTTCCAATAAAACCATTTAAAGCCTGCATATTCTATCATATAGAAAGCTATCCAGTCAAGTATTTTTATTCTATCGTAATAATGCGTAATAATGTCCGCAATAATGTCTTTTTATTCTATCGTAATAATGTCCTTTAATATATAGTTAAACGATGGTGCTGAGCTGTCTTTATTTTCCACAAAACCTTCACTAAGGTCTATGATATCATTTGGATTGTCAGTATTTACGCCTATGTAGTCACCTTTAAACACAGTAAGCCTATCCTTCTTAAACTGCTCGATAACATCTGCTACCATTTCCTTAGTGCCATCTGCCACAACAATATCATTAAACTCAAGCATTGAAACCCAGCCTTCATCAAAGCCGGCTCCCACATCATTACCATGTATATTACCTCTGATGTTCTTTTCTACCACCTTTCCATTAAGAACTGCATCAACGGCAGCCTTCATATATGGCTTCCAGTTAATCTTACACCCCGTAAGATATGTAGTTGGTGCTACATCAAACATACTCTGGTTATAGCTCACATTAAAAACAGGTACATCTGAGGCTGTTTCCTCACAGGCAGTCGCTGGTCCTGCTGTATCTGAATGCTGTGATATAATAACACACTTCTCATTTATGAGTTCTCTTGCATACTTCTTTTCAGTACGATAATCATTCCACTTGTATGTATACTTTACTGTCATGGTAGTATTACCCACAACTGATCTTGCTCCAAGCAAAAAAGCTGTATATCCTGATATAACCTCCGCATTAGGATACGCTGCAACATATCCTATCTTAGCCTCATTTTCTGTTATTATCCCTTCTGATATAAGCTCCTTCAGTTTTATGCCTGCCGCAACTCCTGCTACATATCTTCCTTCATATATAGCACCCATAAATGTATGATAATTAGCATAGTATGGCTCCTCGTTAGCATTAGAGCCGGTTGCCATACAAAACTGTACATCTGGATACTTTCCAGCCAGCTCCTTAGTTGTTTCACCATAGTTATAGCTTGTAGAAAATATCAGATTACAGCCTGCATTTACAAGTCTTTCAAGATATTCTCTTTCTGTTCCCCCGGCAACATTATACATATGCATAACTTCAACCTTATCGCCATACTCTTCCTTTATATCCGCAAGTGCCTCTATGAAATTGTCTGTATATGCAGTACTTGCATCACCTACATATATTATCCCTACCTTGATGCTCTTATCTTCATCTTTTCTTGAATAAACCATACAGGCACCTATGATGATGCTTACTGCAACACATGTTATAAGAGTTATGATACTCTCCCTGCTTACTATATAAGACAATACCCTGCCGGATATTTTCTTAATATTACTTATCTTCATCTGCTTCACCATCCTTATACAGATTATCAATGTCTATCCTGCCACTATCAATAAGTCTAAGCATAATATCCACAAGCTCCGGGTCAAACTGTGTGCCGCTGCCTCTTCGTATTTCCCCTAAAACATAGTCCTTATCAAGCTTCTTTCTATATACTCTGTTAGCTGTCATGGCATCAAATGTATCTGCTATTCCGATAATTCTTGCATTAAGCGGTATCTCTTCCCCCTTAAGACCCTGCATATATCCTTTTCCATCATATCTTTCATGATGATAAAGTGCTCCTTCCTCAACATGATTAACAAGAGTAAAGCTTTTAAGTATTTCCGCTCCTTTTTCAACATGTGATTTCATAATGGCATACTCTTCATCTGTAAGTCTTTCCGGTTTGTTAAGTATTCTGTCTGGAATACCTATCTTTCCTATATCGTGAAGCAACGCTGCTTTTCTAAGGTTTTCACATTCTTCATCACTATATCCAAGCTCCTTTGCTATCATAACTGAATACTCAGATACTCTTAGTGAATGCTGGCTTGTATTAACATCCTTTGCATCAACAGTCCTTGCGATAGTAAGAACTGTTTCGTTTCCCATCTCAAGCTGTTTCTTTACGAATTCGAGCTCTTTCTTCTGAAAATCAATGGTTCTTTTAATCTGTGTATGGAATATTATCCACGTAAGATATGCAACTGTAAGTCCAAATATTCCAACCATATACACCTTAAACCACCAATAGTTATATATCTTTGCTTCCTTAATAATTGTATATGTGTTTTCAGATATTGGTTCCCTGCCATTTTCATCAAGAACTGATAAATGAAATGTATATGTGCCTACAGGTATGTTCGTGTATATTATGTTAGTCAGATCACTTTGCAATATTATCCTTGGTTCAGTATCATACCCTTCCAGATATATGCTTACATAAGGAGTGTTAACAGAATAGTTTATAATCTCAGGGAACATCTCTATCATCTGTGCTTTACTGTCAATATAAAGCTCTTCTCCTCTTTTTATCCTGAGAGTTTCTCCATCTACTTTTACTGACTTCATCTGTATACGATATGACCTTATCCTGGCACTATAATCATTGAGATTGACTATCACTACACCATCATCGGTTGACATATACAGATTATTATTAACATCGATATAATCCCATGCATTCGGCGTAAGTGCTTTTTCAAGTCCACAATCTCCATTTAGCAGCTTATAATCAAGCTCTTTCCCGGAAAGTAATGCATTCCTATCAACAACATATATTCCGGCTGAGCCCAGCACAAAAAGATTATCATTGTTTCCATTAACCACATTGTAATTATTATAGTAAGGAAAATTATCCAATATTCTTATAACGCATGACTTATCCATATAACACAGACTGTTACTTGTTACTATGAATACGCCTTCACCAGAATCATCCTTTACCATTCTTAATATAACCGCTGAACTAAGACCATCATCCTTATCATAATTATCTATTACTCTTCCATCACTAATAACCTCTATTCCATTGCCATCTGTTCCTGCAAGTATAACTCTTCCGTAATCTGGTATATCTGTTTCAAGGGTGCATAAAACCTTACTGTTTTTCATGGAATAACCTATATTGCCAGTGACAGCTTCATCTACAATATAACTAAGTCCTGTATCACCTGCTGCAAGCATTGTATTATCACTTAACTCTGTTATAGTCCTGTATCTGTTTCCACTTAGTCCATTATTCTCATCATATCTTATAATTTCACCACTATATGTAACCTCATATATTCCTTTACCGGTTGTACATATCCACATATTATTTTTACTGTCTGTTGTTATGCACCTTATTCTTACGTTATCCAGCTCTTTTACAAGTTTATTCACAAGCTCATTCACAGAGCCGTCCTGCTTCTGAATATAATCACCATTAGCCGAACTACTGCCTGCAGCTGCATATGAAACGGCAATTCCACTGTCTGTACCTATGTAATAATTTCCATTCCACATTGTAACTGTGTTTACAACCAGATTTTCATCGGTATGTTCATAATTAAGCTGTGTAAACGCTGATCTGCTTAATCTTAACAGCCCAAGTCTTGATGATGTAAACCAGAGATTTCCCTGATAATCTGCTGTCATATGATCTATTGAATTATTAAAGCTGCCTGTATCAATGTTTATAAATCGATTCTGGCTGTCATAATATCCTATACCATTATCTGCACATACAAAAAGTGTGGCATTTTCTGTTAATGTGTTATCTACAAAATATATTTCTTTAATATTATTAAATTCATTGCAGCTTATGCTTTCTGTAAGTACGTAAGCATTATTATTTATATTATATTTATCTATATTTCCTTTTGATGTTCCCACATATAACATACCCGCATCATCAAATGAACACGTTGTATATCTTCCACCATCCGATGCACTATATTCTGAAATAACTGCTGCATTTTTTACAATACTAAGTTGTCCATTATCACTAACGGCTGCTATGTTACCGTTCTTATCAGAGTCTGCACTTACAGCATATTTTATATCATCTATATAGCTTTTAACTGTTAATCCACCAGCCAGAGAAACTACTGACATAGCACCTGTCGTACCAATATAGTAATCACCATCAGAACCTTGTGTTATACACTTTACGGAATCAGCTGATAATCCTTCCTTTTCTGATACAACATTTATGATTGTTTCATCAATCATTATCGATACACCGCTATCATTGGTTCCTATCCATAATCTTCCCTCTTCATCTTTATACAGACAGTTTACCGTCTTAACAGAGGAATATTCATCCACCCATTTAAACTCTTTCTTCATATCCATGGTTTTGTATCTCCTTTTTGTT
>OGCP01000747.1_pt1 | contig 11696 bp, 10 predicted proteins | sample 1570191 | NCBI WGS metagenome assembly OGCP01 (sample SAMEA2582180, study PRJEB24529) | metagenome | biome: Human gut stool | place: China | collected 2011
GCGGTACGATCAATATCGGCGTTTTCTCCGACAAAAATCCATTTGGATATGTAGATGAAAATGGTGAGTATCAGGGATACGATATTTATTTTGCAAACAGACTTGGTGAGGATCTTGGAGTGGATGTGAACTTCGTATCCACTGAGGCGGCAAACAGAATCGAATATTTGCAGACAGGAAAAGTGGATATCATTCTTGCAAACTTTACCGTGACTGACGAGCGTGCGGAGGAAGTTGACTTTGCACTTCCTTATATGAATGTGGCGCTTGGTGTGGTATCTCCTGACAGTAAAGTGATCGAGAGCCTTGATGACTGGGATTCCAATGACCAGATGATCGTTATCTCAGGAACAACGGCAGAGACTTACATGATCGACAACTACCCGGATATCCCATTACAGAAATATGATTCCTATGCAACTGCGAAGAATGCTCTGGAAAATGGAAGCGGTGCTGCATGGGTAAACGATAACACCGAGGTTATCGCATATGCACTTCAGAACACCGGTTACACGGTAGGGATTCCTTCCCTTGGAAGTAATGATACGATTGCTCCGGCAGTTTCCAAAGGAAATACAACCTTGCTTGACTGGATCAATGACGAAATTAAGACTTTAGGTGAGGAACAGTTCTTCCATGCTGATTATGAAGCTACTTTAGTAGACACATATGGCAGTGACTATGAGGAAAGTCTTGTTGTAGAAGGCGGAGTGACAAAATAAATTTAAGTACACAGACTGCTGTGCCGTGACGATGAAAAATCGGGCGGTGCAGCAGTTTTTTTAATGTAAATAAAAATGAAGATTGAGAATGCAAAATCCATATAGTAAGATAGAAAAAATGACAGTGTTCTTGGAGGAAAAAAATAATGTTAAATATCGCAATCTGCGATGATGATGATCTGATTGCACATCAAATTGAAAGTGTCTTACATAATATTGGTGACGAGGAAAATGTGAAAATAGATACCGATGTTTTCTATAGTGGAAATGATCTGGTAAGAGAAATATCTTCAGGGAAAAAGTTTGACCTGATATATATGGATATTCAGATGGAAAATGGAGATGGAATCACTGCGGCGAAAAACATTCGTAAAAAAGATGAAGATGTGATGATTATTTTTATTTCCGGCTATGACAGATACGTCATGGAATTATTTCACTTAGATGTGTTTTCCTTTATCAGAAAACCGATAGACCGGGATTCGTTCGTACAGATATTTTTAGAAGCAAACCAGAGAATTTGCAGTAGAAATCATTTCTTTTCGTTTAAATATAAAAGTCAGGAATACAAAGTTTTGTGCAAAGAGATCCTATATTTTGAAAGCAAAGCAAGACAAATAAATATATATGTCAGAGATGGAAATAAATATGTGTTTAATGGAAAATTATCAGAGGTAGAAAAAGGACTTAGCAGTGGAAAAGTAACATTTCTAAGGATTCATCAGTCTTATCTCGTCAATTATCTTTTGATCAAATCAAGATCAAAATCTAATGTAACATTGATAAACGGAGAAGTGTTGCCGATTAGCGAAGACCGGCAGAAAGAATTTAGTAAAGAATATGGCAGACTGTTAAGAGGTGAAATCTATGTGTAATGTGGGAAATATAATCTTAAATTCAGTTTTGACATTCGCAAGTGTCTGGATAGTAAGAAAATTTTTAGATACATTTTATGAAAAGAAGCGTTGGAATGTATTATCTGTGAGTGTATGGCTCATATATATTATTTTTCAAGGATATGTCCAGTTTCACAGTGGTGATGCGTCAGTTGTAACTACGATTGTAAATGTATTGCTGTGTATCATGATTTCAGCAATTTCCTATTATGGTTTTGGAAAAAATAATATATTTTTACTTACGTTCTTTTGGGCAGTATGGGCATTGGTAGAAATGATTATTTTTTTCTTTTTAAATTTATTTTGTCTCGAACAAAGAGATTTTAATATGATAGGAAGTATTATATCAAAAATAATCATGCTGATAGGAACATACATTTTGTCTTTTGTATGGAAGAAAAGGGAAAACAGCCTGATTCCGGTAAAATATTATATCGTATTTTTCTTTGTATCAATCGGCAGTATTTACATTGCAGCAGCGGTGTTCTTTTCAGAAAATAATACAGTGACTGCTATGATAGTTTTCAGCATATTATTACTGTTCAATATGATTATCCTTGAGGTTTATTCAAAAATTACGGAAAAAACTATGCTCGAAAAGGAAAAAACGGTATATGAGCAGCAAATTCATATGATGACTAATAATACAAAAGAACAAAAAAAGTTAATAGAAGATTTTCACAGAGAACGCCATGATCTGATAAATAAATTAATTGTATTAAAAAACGAAATAGAGCAGGGAGAGAAAGAAAATGTCATTCGTGAAATCGACAAAATAATCGAGAATAATCATACAGAAAGTTATATTTCTGACAGTGGAAATCAGGTGATAGATGCACTGCTCAACACCAAATATTCGATTGCCAAAGAGAATGGAATACAGTTTCTTTTAAAAATTTTTATACCGGAAGAACTGCCGGTAAATCAGTGTGATCTGGGGGTAGTATTAGGAAATGCGCTCGATAATGCGATAGAAGCCACAGAAAAATGCACTGGAAATAACAAGGATATTGAAATAGCAATGGGAATCAAAAAGCAGTCATTGGTTCTTGTTATAAAAAATCCGTATGAAGGAAGTTTGAAACAGGACAAATCAGGAAAATTAATTTCAACCAAAAATGATTTCCGCAGACATGGATACGGTATAAGCTCCATTCAAAAAGTTGCAGACAAATATGGTGGAGATGTAATAATTGAGACGGAGGATGGAAAATTTGTTCTGACAGTTATGATGAATATAGGGGATTTTTAACAGTTAGATACGTGAATTTAACAGATGATAAAATGAAAGAAAAAAAGTTTTATAATCATTAGAGTATTATGAAGTAGACGAAGGAGAAATACATAATGAAAAAAACAGATACAATGATGCTCCTTACATCCATTTTAAAATAATTGATTGCATAATTCGAATTTATGGTAAATAGTCTTATGTTTGGAACGAAGATTGGAAAATTATTAAAAAATAGTGGAAAAAAAGAAAGAATACAATTCTGGTTTGCTTCAATGGTGACTGTGACAGCAACTTTATTGTATACCATGTTTGCTTTTGGACTGAGTGATATAACCAATGACAGCTTAAGCAAAAATGACGTACAGCAGTTACAGGGCGTGTTGTCCTCTGTAATTTTGATATCAATTATTGCAGTTATGTTTTTTCAATGGATATTGGCAACACAGCTGCAAAATTTATTTAATATTAGAAAACACTTTACAGAAGCATTATTATTGATGGGAACACCGCATAAAAAAATTGTAAAGATATATGTTTCTGAGTTGGTACAGGTTCATGTATCGGCAACTTTGATCGGATGTGTTATTGGAAGCAGCATTTATATTGTTGTTGCAAATGTATTGCAGATTGAAGAGCGATATGTTCCGGTTCAGATATATCTTATTTGTGTTTTGATTGGAATACTATTGAATTCTTATACAATCGGAAGTAATTTATATAAACTGTTCCGGGGGAATATTGTAGAAAAGATCAGGAACGGAAATGATTATATAAAAACAAATAAAATAAACGTTAAAGGAGTATTAGTCAGAATTTGCATAGCAGCTATTTTGGTAATTTTTATGCAATACATCAGTGTGACGTCTACAGTGCGGCAGATTGTGGAACTTTCAAAGATTTGTAATATTCTGGCAGGTATGATTCTGTTTGATCCGATTGCAAGAGGAGTATATCAGCTCCTTTATTATATGACCAAATTTATGAAAAGTAAGGATGCTTTTCTGTCTGTCGTAATGTCCAAAAGTTATTTTAGAAAAGTAAAAATTACATGTATGTTTTTGATTTTAAGTTGTACACTTTTTGTTGGTTTGCATTCGCTGTTTCGTATGGTTCGTGTATCTGGGGAAAATATTGTTGATAAAAATATAGGGTATGCGTATGTTTTAGATAAAAAAGATATAGAAGTTAATGATAGAGAATCGGATTCAGATACATATTATGGACTAAAAATAAAATCAAAAACCGAAAGTGGCAGTAATGTATTTGTAAGTGGAATTGATAGTTTATATGTAAATCATTTTGAAAAAATTAATGTTGTGAAAGGAAGTGAGGAGGGGCTGAACAAGGTTCTTAATGAGAATGCCAATTCTATTTTAATGCCTGAAATTTTTGCAGCACCAAGTGATATTGGAAAGACAATAAAAATAAACATGGAAGGAAAAATGTATGATTTTATTGTTGCAGGTCTTTATTATTCCAATGATTTTAGTGAGTTAAATTGCTTTGTCAATATAAATTATTTGAAAGATACATTACATATTGGAAGCAATGAACATAATATAGTTTTTTTCAATGAAGGAAATAGCGTTTCTGATAAGAATTTACTTACAAAAGCAGATATTATGAGGAAGAGCAGAGAAAGAGCGGTAAGTGGAACCGAGATAGTGGAAGCAATCACATATCTGCTGATAACATGTGCTGTGATTTCACTGTTTATTTATTATTCGTTCATTGCAAAAAGCTATGAAAAAGATATCCTGAGATTTCAGGCAATGGGAATGCCATATTTGCAAATTATTAAAATCTATATTTGGAATGCAGTTTTTCCAATTATAATTTCTGGTATATTTTTACTTCCAATCACTAAAAAATTTACATATATATGTTTGTATGTAATGTTATCACCGTATTATTTTGTTGGAGTGAAGGACAGCGGAATATATTCTGAAATAGTTCTATTATTGTTATTTTCGCTAATATCAATAGCAGTTCAAATGTTTTATATTCTGAGATTAAAAGATAGAAAGAATTTTATTGAGGAACTTAGAAATCCTGGAATGTAGCACAAGGAGAAATAATGAAGAAAGAAATAATAAGAATTAATAATCTGAGTTACAAAGTCAAAGATGGTGATGAAGAAAAAATGTTGCTAAATAATATTAGCATCTCATTTGAGATGCCGGGGATTATTACCATATCAGGACCATCAGGTTCCGGAAAAACAACATTTTTATATGCAATTTCAGGGATGTTAGACAATTTAAAGGGTGAAATATACATAGAAGAAAAAAATATTTTAGCTTGCACAAAAAAAGAAAGAGAAAAAATACGCTTAAATGATATTAGCATTATTTTTCAAAATTTAAATTTATTTTCATTTATGAATGTTGAAGATAATATATTGCTTCCTTATTATATTAAGGAGCGAACGGTGAATGAGAAAACATGTCAATTAATGAATGAATATCTAACTATTATGAATTTAGCGGGAATAAATAAACGAGATATTCACTCATTATCAGGTGGAGAGCAACAGAGAGTGGCGATTGTCAGATCCATATTAGATTCAACAAAAATAATTTTGTGTGATGAACCAACTGCCAGTCTGGATAGGAAAAATACAGAAATATTCATGAAGACACTTGTGGATATTACGCAAAAAAGAAATGTGGCAGTTATGATCGTAACGCATGATGAAAACGTTGTGAAATATGGCACGGCAAAATATTATATGGAAGATGGAAAAATAAGAAAATATGAGTAGTACTCAATCTTGTCACTCTGTTGTACTGCTACTGCATAGGCTGCACTGAGCGTCTGATAGAAAAACATGTAATTTTGTATGAGGAAAGGTTTAGGAAGAGATGAAAATACCGAAATTCAAAGTTCAAATGAAAGTTATATTGATGATTATAACCACTATTATAGCTGTTTTTTTAATCCGATTATTATTAATAGGTGGTCTGGTAAAACTGCTTTCATTCGATAGCCAGAGAACTGAAGTATATAAAGATACAGATATCACGCATTACCAGTGGTACATTGGAAAGAATGCTAAGAAAGAATATGCTGATAAATGGGGAATGGATGAAAGCATTTTTCCAGAAAGTATTACAGATAACATGGATGTACTGGATTATAAAATGGTTTACTATAATCCGTGGGACGCACAGTATTTAAGTTATCTGGTCGTCGAATATGATGATAAGAGTTATGAGGAAGAGATACAGAGATTGGAGCAATATGATTCAAAAGAATATAAAGGATATTTTGGAACGAGAGGTTTTCGGGATAAGTACCGTCTTTTGGCAATAGAGGTTGATCCGGATCATGGATTGATATATGCGCTGGAAGAAGAAAATAATCAGATTATTTATGTGGAATTGATTTTCTGTAATTATTTTTATGATATAGATTATCAAGATGAAATCGACATACAATATTTACCAATTGGATTTGATGCGACACCGGATAATGAATATCGTCAAAAGAGGCTGAATCGATAGAGGACAGTCTTGTTGTAGAAGATGGAATAACAGAATAAACTAAACATAGACTGCTGTGCCGTGACTATCCTCGGCAGATTGGATATCGTACTCCTGAAGCAGCCCCTGGATAAGATTTCTTTTTCCTTCGGTCATTGGTTTTGGTTTGTAAACTTCTTTTTTTCTGTTTGCCATAATAAAAGGCCTCCTATGATTTTAATATTTTATCATAGAAGACCTAATTTACAGAGATTTTTTCACAGGCTCTAGAAGATAATTATTCTATAATTTGCTCAGATGAGCTTTATCCGTATGAGTAGATTGACCTTTGAAAGAAATAGAAAAAGAACGTCTACATATGTTATTTAGATGTTCAAAAAGTGTGGTAATTTTACAAAAAGTTTTTATTCATAATGATAGACTATATACAAAAGGAATTTATTGATAATGGAAAAATTAAAGATAGTAATTATATTATTGGGATTGATATGGTTTTCAGGTTGCGGATATATAAAGCAAACAAATATTGAAAGTAAAGATATAGCATTCTCAGAGGAAGAAACGACAAGTATACAAAGTGATTATGAAAATTATATAGGTACATGGTCAGAGGAAGGAAAATCTCATGAAAGTATTATATATGAGGGAGGTACAGAATTTTCGGTAGAAATCACATCAGATAATGAACTAAACGGATATTTGTATTCGCAACAGGAAATTAGCGGTCGGTTTGCAGAGATAGATATTATATGCCGCATTGAAAATGGGGAGTGTTATTATCCTTTTTCAGATGATGGATGGGGAAATAGTGGAATATTATATATTCAGTTTGAAACAAATGTGATTAAAATCAGTGTACAAGATTTTGTGATGGGGGAATCTAACACAAGTGGATTTGGAATAGATAGAACATATATATTATCAAAAGAAGAAGCGAATCAAAATAGTACAGAATATGATGGCGAACAAAAGGAACAATTATTACAATACAGTGTTGATTGGTCAGAAGATCAGATTTTAGATGAAATTGAAAAAAGAGCTGTTTATTTAAATAGGTGTTCTTATTATGAAGAAGTGTTAGATTTTTTAGAAAATGATAGAGAAGTACGAGATATATCTATGTACATAAATCCATTGTACTATACTGACACAGAATACTATAATGAGGACAGTTTTTCAGGCGTTCCTTCTCTGATAATACATCTTGCTAAAAATGAGATATATGCGCGTCATGGATATATTTTTAAAGATGAAAATTTGAAAAACTATTTTATGGGACAATTATGGTATATTCCATCTGTAAAAGCAGAGGAATTTGATGATAGTGTATTTAGTGATATTGAAAAAAGGAATCTTGAACTGCTTAATAGACTGGATACTTATAAAAAATAAACATCACATATTTAAGAGAACGAGGAAAAATTTTTCTGTAAAGTAATATAAAAAAGTTCTTCGGTGATAAAATAAAGATTATTTCGTGTATGTAAAAAAATGAAAACATACCAGATTTTTGAAACAATTGAAGATATATATGGTTTTGAAGCAGCATAAAGTTACATTTCCCATGTAAACGATAAGATACTGCCATCAGATTGTAGATCGACAGAACCAACCATTCGAATCTTAGCATTTCCTAGCAAGCATTACAGAGAATATATGTTGTGTTGAAAATCTTTTTCGAAGTTAAGTGCTTATGAGGAGATGATGGCTCACATGGAGTATCATCTCCTTATATGCTATTCTTTCAAGGCACTTTTAAGGTGTGTTGATGCCAAAACCGGTTAGACCAGCATTGGTCCTATGTCAAGATTTAGTACAAGTTAAAATGAGAAATTTTTCCCCATTTTAACCTGCCAGAAGCTCAGCCTCAGTGTTCGTTCTTTCATACACTTGTTCGAATTCGTTTGGCGACATATAGTTGCAATGGCTATGAATTCGTTTCGTATTGTAGAAAGCTTCCAGATATTCAAAAATCAACTGGTATGCTTGCTTATAATCACGGATTTTAAAGCGATTGAGCCATTCACGTTTGATAACAGAATGAAAGGATTCAATGCATGCATTATCCCACGGAAAAGCTTTCTTCGAGTAGCTACGCTGCATATTTTCGGTTGCTTTTTTATATTCCTTTGCAACATATTGGCTGCCACGATCCGAATGGATAATTAATGGTTGATCAATATTTCGGCGAGCTTTGGCTTTGTTTATAGTATCAATCACGCAGGATACTTCCAGTGTTTCTGAAAGTGTCCAGGCTATGATTTTTCTGGAAAATAAATCCATAATACTGGTCAGATAGACAAATCCGTCTATTGTCCAGATGTAGGTGATATCCGAACACCAGACAGCATTCGGGCGGTCAGGATTAAACTGTTCATCAAGGATATTTTGTAATTCTGTGCTGAAATCAGAATCTTTTGTGGTGATTGTCCATGGTTTGCTCCACTGAGCACGGATTCCCATTTGGCGCATATATGTACCAACAGTTCTTTCCGAAATGACTTCACCGGTTTTTCGCAGTTCTACAGTGATTTTCGGAGCGCCGTAGTTCTGCTTGGAATCATCATAAATATCCTGGATTTTTGCTTTCACAGCTTCACGGCGTTTTTCTGTATCAGAAGGTACATGTTGGAGCCATGCAAGATAACCTGAGCGAGAGACACCTAAAAATTTCAACATTCCGGAGACGGAAACCCGGCGTCCAGCCTTTTTGGCAGCTTCTGTCTTCTCAGTCACTTCGAGATAAATGGCTTCCGTCATTTTCCCAGAATGTTGATTGCTTTTTTTAACACATCAAGTGCATCTTGGGCATCACGTAATTCACGTCTGAGACGGGCAATTTCCTTCTGCTCATCAGATGCATAATTACCAGAACCACGAACAGGAATATCACCTGATTCTCGGAAGTCTTTCAGCCATTTTGTTAATGTGCTGTATCCGATGCCAAGATTTTCTGCACATCCACGTACTCCGAGATCTTTGTGATCCTGATAGTACTGGACTGCATCAAGTTTAAATTGTTTGTCATGTTGCTTTGCCATATGAGATCCTCCTTCAGCATGTCTCTATTGTATCATGCTTATGTATATTTGGAATTTCTCATTTTGGCTTGTACTATTTATATTCTAGCACCAATGTCGTTTGAGAGCAGTGTAAATTCGTAGGGGAAACAAACTCAGTGAATTTATAATAGATATGACACTCTGTTTGAGAGCAGTGTAAATTCGTAGGGGAAACAAACCACCCAAGCCACACCAACAGAATCGCCTCGGTTTGAGAGCAGTGTAAATTCGTAGGGGAAACAAACATGGTGTAAATGAAACATTAGAGGTAGATGGTTTGAGAGCAGTGTAAATTCGTAGGGGAAACAAACACTTTCTTTCACCATGCCATACCGAAGTGCGTTTGAGAGAATTGGTGCAAAAATATCTTTGATGTCTGTACGAGGACATAGGAAATCGAAATCTCTATTAAGAGACTTACCCGGAGGTATGCCGTAGTCATAAAATGGTTATATGGTAATACCGAAGTGGATTTTGCTCTGTATCTACGAATCCTTTTACATATATAAAAGATGGAGGGGTAAAATACAGGGCGTGAGTGATTCAGAAAAAAGGAAACAGAGAATCGATATGTGTGAAACTAAAACTTTAGATTATTACAATAAGAATGCTCGCAGTTTTGCAGAAGCAACAATGGATGTGGATTTCTATGACACGCAGAAATATTTTCAGAACTTGTTGCCTGAGCAGGGATATATTCTTGATTTTGGGTGTGGATCCGGAAGAGATATTAAGTATTAAAGTTAAAAAAATGCTATTTAAAGAACTGGAAGAAATAGAAAAATACGATGGAATATGGGCTTGCTCTTCAATACTTCATCTTCCAAAGAGAGAACTTAAAGCGGTGTTTGAAAAAATGGTAAAGGCATTAAAAAAAGATGGTATCATTTATACATCCTTTAAGTATGGCGATTTTGAAGGAGAGAGAAATGGGCGGTATTTTACAGATTTTACAGAAGAGAAGTTTAATGAATTTGTCCAGGATATAGAAAATGTTAAATTAAAGGAAGAGTGGATTACATGTGATGTAAGACCAGGCCGTGGAGAGGAAAAATGGCTGAACTTAATACTGCAGAAGAATTAGATGATATTAATGAAATAGAATATGGGACGGATGCACTTACTGGAGGTCAGGATAAGAGGATGTATCTGTATTATCAGCTGCTGAATAGTTTGAAAAGAGCTGATAGCGTGGATATTGTCGTTTCTTTTCTGATGGAATCTGGCGTCAGGATGCTGCTTGGTGAACTTGACAATGCGTTGAAACGGGGAGCAAAAATCAGAATCCTTACAGGAAATTATCTTGGTATAACACAGCCATCAGCATTATATCTTATCAAGCATAAGCTTGGGGAACAGGTAGATCTGCGCTTTTATAATGAAAAAAATCGATCATTTCATCCAAAATCATATATGTTTCATTATAAGGATTATAGTACGATCTACATTGGCTCATCAAATATTTCCAAGAGTGCACTGACATCTGGTATTGAGTGGAATTACCGGTTTAGCAGCAAAACAGATTCTCATAACTATGAAAAATTTTACAATACATTTCTTGATCTGTTTGAACATCATTCCGTAGTAATAGATGATGATGAACTAAAAAGATATTCAAAAAACTGGCACCGCCCGGCTGTATCAAAGGATCTGGACAGGTATGATTTACAGGATAACGAAGCTACAAATAATATTGCATTATTTGAACCAAGAGGAGCGCAGATAGAGGCTTTGTGTGCATTGGAAAATACCAGGGCAGAGGGGGCAGGAAGAGCCTTAGTCCAGGCTGCGACAGGCGTTGGAAAAACATATCTTGCAGCATTTGATTCAAAGGCTTATGAAAGAGTATTGTTCGTGGCGCATAGAGAAGAAATCTTAAAGCAGGCAGCGCAATCTTTTAAAAATGTCAGAAATTCAGATGATTATGGCTTTTTTGACGGAGAAAGTAAATGTACGGATAAATCTGTGATCTTTGCATCAGTTGGAACACTAGGCAGGAGTGAATACCTGAAAAATAAGTATTTTGCTCCAGATTATTTTAATTATATTGTAATCGATGAATTCCACCATGCGGTTACGGAGCAGTATAAGCGGATTATGGCATATTTTAAGCCAAAATTTCTGCTTGGACTGACTGCTACACCTGAGAGAATGGACGGAAGAAGTATTTATGAATTGTGTGATTATAATGTACCCTATCAGATAAGCCTTCAGGACGCCGTGAATAAGGGAATGCTTGTACCGTTTCATTATTATGGCGTTTATGACGAGACGGTGGATTATTCCGGCATACGTAA
>OGCP01000751.1_pt1 | contig 11670 bp, 5 predicted proteins | sample 1570191 | NCBI WGS metagenome assembly OGCP01 (sample SAMEA2582180, study PRJEB24529) | metagenome | biome: Human gut stool | place: China | collected 2011
TCATCCTCCAGATGGATCAGAATGACTTTCTGAGGTTCCGAATCCAGACAATCCGAAATTCTTCTTGTGAGTTTGTAGGTCATATGAGAACGCTCCACATAATAATCCAATTCTTTTGTGTGTCGTTTTGTCACAATGTCTACGGTATTGTAGGTCTGCGCATAGATGCCGGCTTTATGCGCCCGGTCAAAAATCTCCTGCGCAACCTCAATTGGAAGTGCACTTTTATAAAGCACACGGTCTGCCGCACAGTCATAGATCACTGCCCCGTTAAAGGCGATCATATAGCATCCCGGACTGGTCAGTCCAAGATCCTTTGCAACAATCCTGCCCGACTCTACCGGTCTTCCGGTTGCAAGAACAAAATAGTGTCCACGCTCTAACATTTTCTGTATTGCAGCCCGGTTCTTTTCAGAAATCGACTTATCATCACACAATAATGTATGATCCAGATCTGCAAATAAAATTTTATTATTCATAGCCATCCTCCCTCACACAATAACTGCTCTTTCCGTACTGCTATTTATTCTACAGGTTCTGCCGGGATAAACACTCTTCCCTGATATCCATGAGATGGTTTTGAAACATTTTCCATTGCCTCCCTGCAGAAAACATCCTGAGATGACAACGCAATCTTTCCGCGTCTGTCTACCTTCTCGTAATTGCCGTCAGCATGCAGCACATGTGCCTTTAAAGTGTCTGCCAGTTCCACATCCAGAATATGTCTGACACGTTTTTTCAGTTCATCATCTAATACCGGGAATAAAATCTCCACTCGTCTGTCTAAGTTACGCGGCATCCAGTCGGCACTTCCCATGTAAAGTTCTTCTTCTCCATCATTGAAGAAATAGAAGATCCGGCTGTGCTCTAAGAAATTTCCAACGATCGAACGGACTTCAATATTCTCGCTCACCCCTGGGATCCCGACTTTTAAGCAGCAGATTCCACGGACGATCAGCTGGATCTTAACGCCTGCTGCAGACGCTTCATAAAGGGATTCAATGATTCCCGGATCACAGAGCGAATTCATTTTTGCAATGATCTTTGCAGGTTTTCCCTCTTTTGCATGCTTCGTCTCACGGCGGATCAGCTTTGTGAACTTCGTGCGAAGCCAGATCGGTGCAACCGCAAGTTCATTCCATGACAATGGTTCGGAGTAGCCGGACAACATATTGAATACGGCAGTTGCATCCTCTCCGATCGCACCGTCACAGGTAAAAATACCACAGTCTGTATATAACTTTGCTGTGGAGTCGTTGTAGTTACCGGTTCCAAGATGCACATAACGACGGATACCATCTTCCTCCCTCCGGACAACCAGCGCTATTTTGCTGTGGGTTTTCAGTCCAACCAGACCATAGATAACATGGCAGCCAGCCTGCTCTAATTTTTTTGCCCAGACAATGTTATTTTCCTCATCAAACCGGGCCTTTAACTCCACTAAAACAGAAACCTGCTTGCCGTTTTCAGCCGCCTGTGCCAATGAAGCAATAATTGGTGAATTGCCGCTGACACGGTAAAGCGTCTGTTTGATGGCAAGTACATCCGGATCCACAGATGCCTGACGTATAAAATCAACCACCGGATCAAACGTCTGGTATGGATGATGCAAAAGGATATCTCCTTTTCGGATCTCATCAAAAATATTTTCCCCCGGTACGATCTCCGGCACGCGCTGTGGCGTGTAAGGCTCATTCCGCAGATCGTCACAGCCTTCTAATCCATACATTTTCATCAGGAATGTGAAATCAATTGGTCCGTTGATCTGGAAAATATCCTGTTCTGCCACTTTTAATTCATCTTTTAAGAAGTTTAACAGCTTTTTGTCAATACCGTCCTCCACTTCCAGACGGATCACCTCTCCCCACTGACGCATTTTTAACTGTTTCTGAATCTCTTTTAACAGGTCAGCCGCCTCATCTTCATCGATCGACAGGTCGGCATTCCGCATGACACGGTAAGGATATGCACAGAGTACATCATAGTTTAAAAACAATTTATCAATATTCCGCTCAATGACCTGCTCCAATAAAATGAAGGTCTTTTCATTTCCATCTTCCGAAGGGATATGTACCAGGCGGGACAACACGCTTGGAACCTGAACGGTTGCAAATTCAATTTCCTCTTTTTCTGCTTTTCCTTTTTTCTTGGAAAGAAGTGCTGCAATGTTCAATGTCTTGTTCCGAATCAGTGGAAATGGTCTTGAGGCATCCACCGCCATCGGGGTGAGTACCGGATATACATTGTCTTCAAAATAGCGGTCCACAAATGCAGCCTGCGCCTCACTCAGATCTTCGAATGCATCCATCACAACGATCCCATGCTGGTGCATAAGCGGCACAAGAGAACGGTTATAGGTATTGTACTGAAGCGTGACAAGCTCTCTCGTGCGCTCATTGATCTTCTCTAACTGTTCCGATGCCGTCATTCCGGCAATGTCTTTTTTCTTATAATTGGCGTGTACCATATCCTTCAGGGATGCGACACGCACCATGAAAAATTCGTCCAGATTGGACGAAGTGATACTGACAAACTTTAATCGTTCCAGAAGCGGAATGGATTTATCTCTCGCCTCGTTTAATACACGGTGATTAAATTTCAGCCAGCTCAATTCCCTGTTTTCATAATATTCCGGTTTTTTAAAATCCTGTTCTTTCTCCATAAGATAAACCTAGCCTTTCCATTGGTTGACTGTCAGCCGTAGACTCTCTTCTCTTTGATCACCGGCTTTATGCTGAATATATTTTCAAAATATGACGTTTTGGCATCAAACAGTGCTTTTTCCAAAGCAATATCATCCATTGTCTCAATTGTGATCACAAGCTCTCTTCCCTTGACCGCCGCCTTCACATTCTTAAACTTCTGCTTGTGGCTCCGGTCCATTGCATTGGATACACGAAGGATTGCAGAAAGTTTTGCAACGGACAGATAACTGTCATGATCCAGTTTATCTGCGAGATCTTCATAGTCAGGAAGCGGCCATGTATTATATAATACTGTGTTTGCAATGATCTCACGCTCTTTGTGTGTCAGTCCGATGATCTCGGAAGCCATAATAATATCATAGGAGCAGGACGGACCGTTGGCAAAACTGATATATTTTCCGCAGTCATGTAAAATGGCAGCCACCTGCAAAAGCAGCCGTTCTCTTCTGCCAAGTCCATGTACTTTTTTCATCGTATCAAAAATAAGGGTTGCCATCTGCGTCAGTGCATCAATATGTGGGGTGTAACTCATGTAACGCTCGGAAAGATTTCTTGCGGCAGATAAGACATCCGCCTCAAAATCATGTTCCACCCGGATCATATTATTCTTCTGTGCATAGTGGAATGCGATACCATCGCTGACATTCGTTCCCGGTGCCCAGAGACTCTCCGCGCCGATGCTCTCCGCCATGCATTTAAAGATCATCATATATGGAATGACAAGCGCATCACTCTCATTCGAAAGGTTCAATTCCTCTGAGATTTCCTCTAATGTCTTCTCATCCAGCTTTCTGATGTACTTTAAGAACTTTGCTACCTCTATGGTATTATCTTCCTTGTTTTTTTCTACTTTTCTGCTGATCTCTGATATATAATCACCGATGATGATCAGGTATTTGATCTTCGTCTCCTGAAGATACATAGCTTTAAAAACTTCAAGTTCCTTGTCAACAAGTTCTTCTACCTGAAGTTCATACTGTGCCAGATTATTACTTTTTCTTGCAAGCTGCTCCCGCATACGCATGGTGCCGAGTGCCAGATGCTGTGTTGTGACTACTTTTCCCTTTGAGAATACCGTGATCTGCATACCGCCGCCTCCGGCATCCACAACTGCTGCACCTTTCTGGATCATACGCTCAAAATCTTCCCGCATGGCAACCGATTTATAACTGATAAAGCGATGCTCAGAGTTACTTAAAACTTTTACGAGAAGTCCTGTCCGGATGCGGATCTGGTCTAAGATAAAAAGTTCATTTTCAGCGTTTCTCAAGGCTGCGGCAGCATACGCTTCGTAACTGTCCACCCGGTAGCCGTCCATGATCTTTTTGTACTCGGCAAGCGTATCACACAGCGCCTCCACAAGTTCATATCCGATACTTCCCTTGGAATATGCATCTCTTCCGAGCTCGATCCTGCTCCGGATATAATCGATGTCACGGATTTTCTTCTTTCCTGAAACCTCAAATATTTTAATACTTACTTCATAAGAACCGATATAAATTGCTGCGAATGTATGGATCACCAGATGTCTGCCTCCTCATTTCTTTTGTATATCTCTATTATACCAATTTTTTATTCTTTTCCAAGTAAATAGTTGATAAATTGCTGTGCCGTCCTGCCGGATAATCCGCCGTGGGAAAGCTCCCATTTATTGGCCTCAGCAAGCAAAGTGTCCTCATCCATGGAAACCTGATATTTTTCTGCAAGTACTTTGACAATATTCTGGAATTCCTTCTTATTCGGTGCGCCAAAGTAGATGGAAACACCAAATCTTGCATACAGGGATAATTTTTCCTGTACAGTATCGGAAGTATGCATATCCTCACGCACTTCCTCTTTATCCGAAAATGTTTCACGGATCAGGTGGCGTCTGTTGGAGGTTGCATAGATCAGTACGTTGTCCGGTTTTTTCTCAAGACCGCCCTCGATCACTGCCTTCAGATATTTATATTCGATCTCAAACTCTTCAAAAGAGAGATCGTCCATGTAAATAATGAACTTGTAATTGCGGTTTTTGATCTGTGCGATGACATCATTCAGATCACAGAACTGGTGCTTGTACACTTCGATCAGACGTAAGCCTCTGTCATAGTACTGGTTTGCAATGGCTTTGATACTGGTGGATTTTCCGGTTCCGGCATCCCCATATAACAGGCAGTTATTTGCCTGCTTTCCGTTGACAAATGCTTCCGTATTGTCGATGAGTTTCTGTTTTGCAAGCTCATAGCCGACCAGATCGTCTAATTTCACATGGGCAATATTTGTGATCGGCACGATCTCCACCTCTTCCTTTTCCCTGTGCTGAATGCGGAATGCCTTGTGAAGTCCGAGTTTACCAACGCCAAAATCTTTATAAAATGCCGTCACTGCATCTTTAAATCCGGACACATCTGTGGAAGCTTCCAGCTTTAACTTCAACTCATTGATGCGCTCCTTGATCCTCTTGTTAAAAATCTTTCCGCTCCCTGTCATGCTCTGATAATCAGTGATGGCATCCATACAGTCCATCTCAAAATAAGAGGCAAGTTTTCCAAAATCAAAATCAAACAGCGATTTGATGATCTCAAAGTCATGCAATACGATCTGATTGACAGAGCCCTCCACTTCGCCGCGGATCTCACAGGCTTTGCTGTAAGCATTCTCATTATTTACAAGAAGGAATGCCAGAAAACTGTGCCACAGGTTTCCCTCAAAGCCATGACTCACTGCCAGTTCCATTAACTGGTTCAAACTCTCATACAAAAGAGACTCCACATCCTCTTTATTATAATATTCATTTTCGTAATTCTCCATGATCCAGGTCATGTTATAAAATAAGTTACCATTTTCAAAATCTTTATATAAAATCAAATTCTTTGGACTTTTCATCAGTTTATTCATTCCCTTCTGCACTCACATAATTGCCAAGTATTTTCAAACGGATTGTCTCTTCTGTCAGCCCCCGCAACGCATTCTGTACGGCTGCATCATTGAGATTTCCCTCAATGTCAACAAAGAAACGGTACTCCCACGCTTTTCCCTGCACCGGTCTGGACTCGATCTTGTTCATGTTGATTCCGTTGTAGATAAAATGGGACAGCTTATGGTACAGTGAACCGCTCTCATGCGGAACTTCAAAAGAGATACTGATCTTATTGGCTCTCGATTCAAAAATCTTCTTGTTTGCCACAATGATAAACTTTGTATAATTATTTTTATTGTTCTGGATTGCCTCATCCAGCACTTTCAAACCGTAAATATCCGCAGTCAGGGTGCTTGCGATCGCTGCCTTGTTCTTTTTTCCATCTTCTTTGATCTTCTGGGCGGACATCGCAGTATTTTTCAGACTGTGCTTTTCCCAGTCTCTGTGGCTCTCAAGGTATTTCGAGCACTGCATCAGCGCCTGTGGGTGGGAATAAATGTCGGTGATATCGTCCATGTCTGCTTCCGGCAGGCCCAAAAGTGCATGGTCGATACGGATGATCTGCTCTCCCACGATATAATTATTGTATTCCACCATAAGATCATAGTTCTCGGAAACGATTCCGGCAGATGAATTCTCAATTGGGAATACAGCGTAATCGGCCTCTCCGTTTTGGATGGCTTCCATCGCATCCCGCCACGTATCCACATGATAACTGTCTGCATTCTCCCCGAAATACTCATTCAGCGCAAGCTGTGAATATGCGCCTTCCGTTCCCTGAAATACGATTTTAGCATTTTTGTAATTCAGATGATCTACTTCTTTAAAATCGGTTTTTTCCGTCTGACCATGTTCTGTCAGTAGCTGATACTGACGCTTCCGGCTCATGGACATGATCTGCTCGAACAGTTCACGGATACCATGTTTTAAAAATGGCGTAGTTCCTTTTCTGCTCAATGTTTCCAACTTGGACACCTCACGCTGCTTGTCAAATACTTTCTTTCCCACAGCAATTTTATATTCAGCAACTTCCTCTGAAATTGCCATTCTGCGTTCATACAGATCCACGATCTGACTGTCGATCTGATCAATCTCATCTCTTAGTTCCAATAAATCTCTCATAAAAAATCCAAGCCTTTCCATTTATTATTTATAATATATTACATTCACAGTTTGCTTGCAAGAGAACACTTGCGTCATGGTATACAGAAATGCTATACTTTTTATAGATAAAGATTATAAATCAAAGAGGTGATTTACTTATGAAAAAAATTTGGAAATGGCTGCTTTTTGTGTTGGTGATCCTTCTTGCTGCCGGGTGTGTTTTCCTCTACCGGTACATAAACCGCATTCGGTATAATGACGGTTATGTCAACGGCAACACTGCGGGAAATCTGTATAACGAAGGATATTTCTGTGAAAAAGATGGTATTGTCTACTTTGCCAACCCTGCCGACAACTACTGTCTGTACTCCATGAACCCGGACGGCACAAACATCAAAAAGTTAGAGGATCAGAGTGTCAGCTACATCAACGTGGATGACCACTACATTTATTACTGTAAACTTAAGGGAAAAAGCGCTGATTCGTTTTCCTTCCTCCCGGTCAATACCAACAGCTTATGCCGGCTGGACATTGACGGAAAAGGAAAACCTGAAATTTTAGATGATGATCCGTGTATGTATGCTTCCCTGGTTGGAAATTATCTGTACTATCTGCATTATGATACCACTGATGCAACCACGCTGTACAAAGTCAAAATTGATGGCAAGGAAAAAGAGCAGGTAGAAAAACAGTCCTACTTTACCGCAAGTACCGATGGACAATATATTTATTATAACGGACTGACAGACAATCATAATATCTATGAGATGGACACTTCCAATGACCACGCAAAAGTCATCTATGAGGGGAACTGCTGGATGCCGGTGAAAGACGGAAACAATCTTTATTTTATGGACTGTGAAAACGATTACCGCATTGCCAAAGTCGATCTGACAAATGGTGAAAAAACGCTGGTCACGGACTGCCGTGTCGACTGCTATAATGTCACAGGCGATAAAATCTTTTTTCAGAAAAATGATAAGACAAATCCGGCCATCTGTTGTATTAATACAGATGGAAGCAATTATCAGGAATTAAAAGAAGGCAACTACACTGCCATTAATGTAACTTCCACTTATGTCTATTTTAAAGATTTTACGACCAAAACCCCTTATTATACATCTGTTGCTGCCCCGGGCAATGTACAGATTTTCAATCCGTAAGCAGGCGTTGTTACAATGCAATTTTTTACAAAAAAAGAAACGTCAGGAAACTTCATTTTTTCCTGGCGTTTCTTTATCCCGCAAAACAAATATTTATGCAAAATCAAATAACGACAACTGATTGGACTCCGGCATATCGCCCAGCAGTCCAAGATCTGCCATAAGATCAATGGTAGATTTCGTCACCTTGGTTCTCTGGCGGAAATCATCTTTGGATAAGAATTTTCCGTCTTTTGCTTCCTCGTCACCCGGAATTGCCTCATTGTCACCCATACCTTCAATGGTATTTAACGCCGGCATAAGCTTTCCGTCGATGATCTGGAAACGGTCCGGCAATGCACGGTAAATATCAATTGGCGTAAAATCAAAACCTCTCGCATACATCTCCTGCACGATCCGCATATCACGGTAGACATCCTGCTCTTTTTTGGAAAGAGAGTCTTTTCTTCTTGTGTAATCCTTATAAAAATATTCCAGACGCTCTTTTCCCTGACACATGATCTCATAGTTGAAACCGGTCGCACGAATGGAAAAATATGCTGCATAATAGGCGAGTGGATAAAAAACTTTACAGTATGCAATACGCCACGCCATCATAACGTAGGCAGCCGCATGTGCTTTCGGGAACATATACTTGATCTTTAAACACGAATCAATATACCATTCCGGTACATTATGTGCCCGCATCTCTTCCTTCCATTCTTCCTTTAATCCCTTACCTTTTCGAACAGACTCCATAATGGTAAAGGACTGCTCACTGTCAAGTCCCATACTGATCAGATAAATCATAATATCATCACGGGTACAGATTGCAGTAGAAATCGTTGCAATCCCCTGCTCAATTAAAGTCTGTGCATTTCCCAACCACACATCCGTACCATGCGAAAGTCCTGAAATTCGGATCAGATCCGAAAATTCGGTCGGTTTCGCATCAATAACCATCTGCATCGCAAAATCTGTTCCAAACTCCGGGATTCCTAAACATCCCAGGGGAATACCGTTGATGTCTTCCGGTTCTACTCCCAATGCAGAGGTATTCATAAACAGCGACATGACTGTCTGATCGTCCAAAGGGATCGTCTGTGGATCAAGTCCTGTCAAGTCCTGTAACATACGGATCATGGTCGGATCATCGTGTCCGAGAATGTCCAGTTTTAATAAGTTATGGTCGATGGAATGGTAATCAAAATGAGTCGTAACCGTTGCAGTCGTCATATCGTTTGCCGGATGCTGTACCGGAGTAAACGTATTAATCTCCTCGCCCACCGGAAGAACAACGATACCTCCCGGATGCTGTCCGGTCGTTCTCCGGACGCCGACACATCCCTGTACAATACGGTCAATCTCACAGTTTCTCTTGTGAATTCCACGCTCCTCATAATAGTTTTTGATATATCCAAATGCGGTCTTGTCCGCAAGTGTACCTATCGTTCCGGCACGGAATGTCTGTCCGTAACCGAAAATAACCTCACAGTAAGCATGGGCTTTACTCTGATACTCACCGGAAAAGTTTAAGTCGATATCCGGCTCTTTATTTCCCTTGAATCCAAGGAAGGTCTCAAATGGAATATCAAATCCATCTTTTACCAGCTTTTTGCCACACACCGGACAAATCTTATCCGGCATATCACAACCACTTCTTCCGGAAAATGCCTTGACTTCCGGTGAATCAAAATCGCTGTATTTGCAATATTCGCAACGGTAATGCGCCTGCAATGGATTTACCTCCGTGATACCGGACATGGTCGCTGCAAAAGAGGAACCTACCGAACCACGGGAACCTACAAGGTAACCATCCTCGTTCGACTTCCATACAAGCTTCTGTGCGATAATATACATTACCGCATATCCATTGGAAATAATCGAATTTAATTCTCGGTCAAGCCGCTCCTTTACGATCGGAGGCAGTTCTTCACCATACATGCTGTGCGCCTTGTTATAGCAGATATCACGGAGCATCTGATCCGAATTCTCGATAAACGGCGGACACTTATCCGGTCTTACCGGTGCAATCTTCTCACACATATCCGCAATTTTGTTTGGATTTGTAATGACGACCTCTTCTGCCTTGGCACTTCCAAGATATTCGAATTCCTTTAGCATTTCTTCGGTTGTTCGAAGATATAACGGTGCCTGCTCGTCAGCATCCTTAAATCCCTTTCCGGCCATAATAATACGGCGGTAGATTTCATCTTCCGGATCCAGAAAATGTACGTCACAGGTTGCCACGACAAGTTTGTTAAATTCCTCCCCCAGTCTGCAGATCCTGCGGTTGATATCCTGCAGCTCTTCCATCGTATTCACCGGCTCCTTGTCACTGCGCAACATGAACTCATTGTTTCCAAGCGGCTGTATCTCCAGATAATCATAGAACTTTACAAGTCTTATGATCTCTTCCTGCGGTCTTCCGCCCACAATCGCACGGTATAATTCTCCAGCTTCACAGGCAGAGCCTAAAAGAAGTCCCTCTCTGTATTTGACAAATTCACTTTTTGGCACACGTGGCCTCTTATTATAATACGTGAGGTGTGAAAGTGAAACCAGACGATACAGATTGATACGTCCGATGTCATTTGTCGCCAGAATAATTGCATGGTAGGTCGGCATTTTCATGACCGTTTCCGGGGAGGTGGAAACCATATGGTTCACATCATCGAGATTTTCCATACCGCGTTCTTTTAACATCTCAATAAATTTCACAAAAATTTCTGCTGTACAGGCAGCATCGTCAACTGCACGATGATGGTTTTCCAGTGAGACATTCAATGCCTTTGCAACGGTATCGAGTTTAAAACGATTCAGGTTCGGCAGCAGAATTCTGGCAAGAGCCACTGTATCTATGATCGTAAACTCTCTCTCTATCCCCTGATCCTTGCAGTTTTTCTTAATAAAACTCATATCAAATTCCGCATTGTGGGCAACCATGATCGCACCATCGCAGAACTTCATAAATTCCGGCAGAATCTCCTCAATCTTCGGTGCATCAATGACCATATCATCCTTAATTGAGGTCAATTCCTCGATTCGGAATGGAATTGGCACTTCCGGGTTTACAAATGTCGAAAAGCGGTCTGTAATGACACCACCGACTACTTTCACTGCACCGATCTCAATAATCTTATTCTTATCCGGGCTGAAACCGGTCGTCTCCAAGTCGAACACCACAAAGGTTTCATCGAGGCTCTGTCCTTTCGAATCTGTGATAATATCCTTCAAGTCGTCCACCAGATACGCTTCCACACCGTAGATAACCTTAAAATCGTCATCCGGACTCAGTGCATGGTTTGCATCCGGGAATGCCTGTACATCGCCGTGGTCGGTGATCGCAATCGCCTTATGTCCCCATTTCATGGCACGCTTTACGATGTCTTTACACTCGGACACACCATCCATATCACTCATCTTTGTATGACAGTGCAATTCCACACGCTTCTCCGGACTGGTGTCCATACGGGTGGTCGTAAAGTCTGCAATCTTCTTAATTCCAACGATCGAACCGATTGTTAATTCACTGTCAAACTTATCGATTGTCGTGACACCTTTGATTTTTAAGAATGCCCCTTTTTTCAGATTGCCAAGAAGCTCATCCCTGTCTTCATTTCTTGTAAATATTTTCAGGACAATGGAATCCGTAAAATCTGTGACCGACATGATAATGATTGTCTTTTCGTTACGGATCTCCCTCGTCTCAACCGTCATGACCTGACAGCGGATGGTAACTTCACCCATCTCACCCACGATTTTCTCCAATGGGATGGTTTCTCCATCCTCAATATCACGACCGTAAATTACATCC
>OGCP01000755.1_pt1 | contig 11647 bp, 9 predicted proteins | sample 1570191 | NCBI WGS metagenome assembly OGCP01 (sample SAMEA2582180, study PRJEB24529) | metagenome | biome: Human gut stool | place: China | collected 2011
TTGAAGCAATCAAACCAGAACTTGAAGAGATACGAATAATTGCTGCTTCTAAGCGGATTGATGCAGTTGTTGCTTCCCTCACCAGATTATCACGCAGTAATTCCAATGAGCTATTTACGTCCAAGAAAATATTCCTCAATGGAATATGTACCGAGAATAAAAGCCAGAACTTAAAGAAAGATGATGTACTTGTAATCCGTGGACATGGAAAGTATATCTTTATAGGTGATGAAGCCGAAACCCGCAAAGGACGAAGCTATCTGACACTTATGCAATATAAGTAATTATTCTTCTAATATAATTCGCACCCCAGATTTTGACAGAAAGCTTAAGGAAATTTAACAAGAGCTGTACACCAACATTGTATATATACTTTCTACCGGTTCTACCCGGCATAGAAAGTATATATCACACTAAGGTGTACAGCTCTTATATTATCAAATATTAAGTTACAGCCAATCATCAGAACATCTGACAATTAATTATTAAATTATTCTTCTGTAGCCTCTTCCTGTGGTTCTGCATCATCTAATAATGCTTTCATACTAAGGCTGATCTTCTTGTCAGCTTCGTTAAGGTCTACAACCTTAGCTTCAATTTCCTGACCAATCTTTAATACATCTTCTGGCTTGTTGATGTGTTCCTTAGAAATCTGTGATACGTGAAGTAAAGCATCAATGCCGTCTTCAAGCTGAACAAAAGCACCAAAGTCAGTCATTCTTGCCACTTTACCAGTAACAACATTACCTACAGCATACTTTGTTGAAGCATCATTCCAAGGGTTCTGGTCTGGATATTTAACTGAAAGTGCAATCTTGTCACCATTGATTTCCTTGATGAAGCACTTAACTGAATCGCCAACCTTATATACCTTCTTAGGGTTCTCTGTTCTTCCCCAAGACATCTCTGAAATATGAAGAAGTCCGTCTACACCACCAAGGTCAATGAATGCACCAAAATCTGTTACATTCTTAACTGTACCTTCGATTGTATCTCCTTCTTTAATCTTAGAAAGAAGTTCTTCCTGAGCTGCCTTCTTAGCTGCAACAATAAGCTGCTTGCAATCACCGATAATCTTTCTGTTCTTAGGATCATATTCAGTGATAACAAATGTAACTTCCTTACCATTATATACAGATAAATCCTTAACAAATGTATCTGAAATAAGGCTTGCAGGAATAAATACTCTTGCTTCATCAACGATAACCTCAAGACCACCCTTGATGTTCTTAGCTACACCTGTAATTGGCTCATGATTATTAAATGCATCTTCAAGTTTCTTATTGCCATTATCTGCAACAAGCTTTCTATATGTAAGAAGAACCTGTCCTTCTCCATCATTAAGCTTAAGCACCTTTGCCTTCATCTCATCTCCAACAGAAACAACTGTTGTTAAATCGATACCTGGTGTTGATGAATATTCACTTCTTGTGATAATTCCATCGTGCTTATAGCCTATGTTAAGAACGATATGGTCTTCTTTAACTGCTATTACAGTGCCATCAACAACTTCTCCTGTATGAATTTCCTTCCACTCTTCGTTAGCTAACATCTCTGCAAAATTCTCTGACATTAGTATAAACCTCCTCAATGATATTGTTCGGGGTCGATGCCCCAGCTGTAATACCTATGCTGTCTATGAATCTTAAATCGTTAAGATTAAGATCTCTTAGAGTTTGAATGTAAAATGTATCCTCACATTCGCCTTTACAAATCTCATACAGTTTTCTCGTATTGGAACTACTCTTGTCACCAATGACAATCATCGCACTAACTTTCCGTGCAATATCTCTTGCCTCTGTCTGACGTTCTTCCGTGGCATTACAAATAGTATTTTTAATGGTAATATTGTAACTCTTTTTGTTGATAATTTCAACTAATTCTTGAAATTTATTGTAATTAAATGTCGTTTGGGATACAACAACCACTTCTTTTGCCCTGTCAAGCTCAAGATTTTGTGCTTTTTCGATAGAATCCACTATATATACAGGACTTACTGACCACCCTTTAATGCCCTCAACTTCCGGGTGTTTCTCATTGCCTATTATTACAATCTGCTTTCCTGCCTTGCTCTCCTGCTCAACTATTCTGTGTATTTTAAGAACAAATGGACAGGTTGCATCTACAACTTCATAATTCTTTGTCTTTATGCTCTCATACACATTTTTAGATACACCATGCGACCTTATTATGACAGTAGCATTATCAATACCGTCAAGCTGTGCTACATCTGATATTGCCTTGACCCCTTTGCTTTCAAGGTCCTTTACAACTTCATCGTTATGTATGATAGGTCCGTATGTGTATACATTTTCCATTCCTGTTCTTTCATACACTGTATCCACTGCACGGTGAACTCCAAAGCAGAAACCAGCAGACCTGGCAAGTATAACTTCTGCCTCTTTCATATATCCTCCAAATCACTACTTTGCTTTATTAATAACTGTCTTGATGGCTTCCACCACCTCATCAATTCCCATATCAGAACTGTCTACAAGAACTGCATCATCTGCCTGCTTTAATGGTGAAATATCCCTGTGCATATCCTGATAATCTCTCTGTTCAATATCCTCTTTTATCTTCTGTAAATCACATTCTTCACCCTTTGCCTTAAGTTCGTCATATCTTCTTCTGGCTCTGGCATCAGAACTTGCAGTAAGATATATCTTTACATTGGCATCTGGAAGAACTGTTGTGCCAATATCACGTCCATCCATAACAACATTTTCTGCTGCCGCAAGCTCTCTTTGCAAATCAACAAGCTTGCTTCTTACAGCCTTATACTTAGATGTCTTTGAAGCCATATTGCCTGTTGCCTCAGTTCTTAAAAGACTGGTTACATTCTCGCCGTTAAGGATAACCTGCTGTTCGCCGTCTTTATATTCTATTGTTATCTTTACATTATCGACTGCCGCATTAATCGCAGCTTCATCTGCGGGGTCAATATTATTCTGGTTAAAATATACCGCCATTGCCCTGTACATAGCACCAGTATCTACATATATATAACTCATCTGCTTAGATATAAGCTTTGCTATTGTACTCTTGCCAGCTCCTGCCGGTCCATCAATTGCTACTGAATAAGACATAATAATCCTCTTTTCTGCCTGTGTTATAAAACACGCTGGCATTATTTAATTATTCAAATGCATTGCTGCAGCATACGCACTCGACCACGCTACCTGCAAGTTAAAACCGCCTGTAACCGCATCTACATCAAGCACCTCTCCTGCAAAATACACATTTTTAACTAACTTTGACTCCATAGTTGTCGGATTGATTTCTTTAACATCAACACCGCCCTGTGTAATTATAGCTTCATTAAAGCCTCTTGTACCGGTTATTGTCATTTCAAAATGCTTTAACAGATGTACAAGCCCTAATCTTTCTTCCCTTGTTATCTCATTAACCTGTTTATCTTTATTGATATCACTGAGCCTTACTATAACAGGGATAAGTTTCTTAGGAAGCAGCTTATCAAGTGAATTACGGAAGGTTTTATTCTTTTCCTCTGAGAAATCCCTAAGAACTCTCTCATCAAGCTGTTCCTCTGATAAAGCTGGCTTTAAATCTATCACAAGCTTAAGCGGTCTTTTTCTTAATATTGCTGTTGTATAACTGCTCGCACTAAGAATAACTGGCCCGCTCACACCAAAATGCGTAAATAGCATTTCACCAAAGTCACTATACAGCTCTTTACGACTGTCACCCATACTGTCATATATGCTTATTGCTATATTCTTAAGGCTCAGTCCCATAAGCTCTGAAGCCCATTCTTCTCTTACTGTGAGAGGAACTAATGCTGGTATAATAGGTGTAACATTATGTGAAAGTGCCTTTGCAAATCTATAGCCATCGCCTGTTGAACCAGTGCTTGAATAAGAATTACCACCTGTTGCTATAATGCAGGAATCAGCTTTTATAACCTGCTTTCTGCCAGTAGATAACTCCTTAACTTCAACACTTACAAACTGCGATATATATTCTGGCTCTTTTTTCTTAGATTTAGGTTCTTTTTTCTTGGATTTATACTTTTTTTCAAGTTTTACACTATCATTTGCTATATTCTCTGATACTGCATTGCAAGATACTATTTTCCCTGACACTGCATTTTCTGATACTACATTCTCTGATAATTCCCTGGCTGTAACATCAACAACCTCTGTGCTAAGCATAATATCCACTTTGCATTTTCTTAATTCTCTTGCCAATGTGCCGATTACATCTGATGAATGGTCTGACTCTGGAAAACAGCGGTTACCTCGTTCTATTTTAAACTTAAGTCCAAGTTCATCAAAGAATCCCATTACATCATAATTAGAAAAGCCTTTAAATGAACTGTACATAAATTTAGGGTTGGTTACAACACTATTTTTAATGTCGTCCTCATCACCAGCATTAGTAAAATTACAGCGGCCTTTTCCTGTTATAAAAAGCTTCTTTCCAAGCTTATCATTCTTTTCTATAAGAGTTACTGTGTGTCCATTTCTGGCGGCTATAATAGAAGCCATCATACCTGCCGCCCCGCCTCCAATAACTACAACTTTACTCATAGGAAACCTCTCTATCCTCTTTATTCCTGAACCAAAAGTTCTTTGAAATATGGTAACTCAAGTGCCCAGTCACAGAATGTATGCCATTCTGCAAGCTTATGGTTTCTTCTTGAATAATACATTCCTGCAAGATTTTCATAATTAAATGTACATGTTCTCATCTGGTTATAGCTTTCAGGAAGAAGCTGGATAAGGCTGTACCAGAGGTTCTTGTCCTTAGTTTCAACGAACTCCCTGCGGACACCCTCTAAAAAGTCAATATTTTTCTGCATCATATCAAGTGCTGCCTCTGTACAATGGTCAACACTGAAGTCACTCATTTCAAATGGCTTGCTGTGAATTTTGTGCATTGTACTTGTTGAATTGGCAACTGTTCCAACCTTATATGTATCGTATTCCTTCCACCAGTAGATTGGTGCTGTTATATCTACTGTTACAAATATCTGTCTTATAAACTTTCTATGGTCTGAACCAGCCTTGCAGAGCCTTTTCGCTAAATCTAAATCATTAGGTCCAAATGTGAATACTCCATTTTCTGTCTTACTATCCATTCTAGCCCAGCTATTAAGCGGATTTCTCGCTCCTCTCATAGCATTTTCAAAATTCATAACTTCAAATCTTTCAAGCTTAATCATCTATTCAAATACCTTTCTGTGTTTATTAGTAACGTATATTGTGACATTATTATAAATAACGCATACATATTTATATTACACTATTATTAGTGCAAAGTATATAGTTGACTTAAAATAATAAAATTGACCTTTGGAAGCCATAATATACCTCCAAAGGCCAATCTTATTTTAGTTCACAATATATATGCAATTAATTCTTACAATAATTACATTATCAATTCCTGCAATATAATATTAATAACACCATATTAATTAAAGAAGGCTCTTGCGTAATTCTGCTCCATCCTTAGCACTAAGATATGCAGGTGCAATATCAAATACTGTCTTACAACCGCTCTGACCTTCCTTATAAAGACGATAAGCTGCTCTTGCATATGCTACGATAACGCAAGATGTGAATTCTGGGTTAGAATCAAGCTTTAAGCTGTATTCTATAACGTGATTGTTCTCTTTGTTCCAGCCTGTCTTTCCTGTACGGATAACAAATCCTCCGTGAGGAATTCCACTGTGGTTTTTCTTTAATTCTTCTTCGCTTATAAAATGTACTGTTGTATCATAATCAGCAAAGTAATTAGGCATATTCTTGATTGTTTCTTCTACCTTTGCAGCATCAGCACCTTCCTCTAATACTACAAAACATTCTCTTGTATGCTTCTGTCTTGTTGTAAGCTCTGGATTCTCGCCATTTCTTACAGCTTCTAAGGCTGCCTCAACTGGAATTGTATACTGCTTGCCATCCTTGACGCCCTCAACTCTTCTGATAGCGTCTGAATGTCCCTGACTTACGCCCTTACCCCAGAATGTATAATCTTTGCCTTCTGGTAAAATAGCATTGGCATACATACGGTTTAAAGAGAACATACCTGGATCCCAGCCTACTGATATAATTCCAACGTGTCCGCTCTTCTTAGCCGCAGAATCAACATTTTCAAAATGTTCTGGAATTCTTGCGTGTGTATCAAAGCTGTCAACTACGTTAAACATCTCTGCAAACTTTGGTGTCTGTACTGGTAAATCTGTAGCACTTCCACCGCAAAGAATCATTACGTCTATCTTATCCTTCCACTGCTCTACCTCATCTACTGAGCATACTAAAGCACCCTCTGTCAATATAGATACGCTTTCTGGTGCACGTCTTGTAAATACTGCTACAAGCTCCATATCTGGATTTTGCCTGATAGCACACTCAACGCCTCTTCCAAGATTTCCGTATCCAATAATACCTATTCTCATATTCTGCCTCCATTTTATACATATTTACTGTATTTCACATATAATTAGTGTGAACAAACACTGCTTTAATATTACTTTTTAAAAATACATATGTCAACTCTCATTCAGGCAGTTTTTTATCAATAAATATTATTACTGTTCTTTCTTTAACTTACCTGCCATTAAAATTGTAAATCCAATGCCCATTAATGATAATACTAATAAATATCCTGCCCAGTATATATGTGTCATATCTCCTGTCTGTGGTGTTTCAACTGTATTACCTGCGGCTTCTGTTACATTTTCTACTGATGTGTCTGGTAAACTTATATCTGATGAACTGCTTGTAATCTGCTGTTTTGTAATAAGATATGTTGAGCAGTGATCCTGTTCTACTGTCATATAACCATCATTATCAACTACAGCTGACATCATACTAATTATTGTTCCATCATCTAAGAGCTGGCTGTAATAAAGTGTCTGGCCTGCATATGCTTTTCCAACATTTAACTTAATACTTGCCGTTGCTGGAAGCACGCCGGAATAATTGTATACAATCTTAGATACGAATATATCCTCTGTTACATCTGCCGGCATATCTCCTGCTTCTTTTATATCAGAAGTAATTGCTGTTGAGAAGTCATATATTGCAACCTGTGATACTTCTGACATTGTTCCTTTTGCAAATGTAAATGTAACATCATTGTTAGATTTGATAACAACATCATTCACCTTGTTATCTTCAATAATCTTTCTGATTTCATCAGCCTTAATAGTTGTGCTGCCGTCTGATACATCTACTACTGTATTAGTGGTGCTTGACTCTGGTGTCGATGGCTTCTCATCTGCTGGTGTATCTGTTGTGTTGTCAGATGGATTATTGGTTGTGTCTCCTTTTGAATTATCTGTCGTATTATCACTAGATGATTTAGCTGTAAATGTAAGCTTATCTGCTACACATTCAACATTATAAAGACCTTCTATCTCTGTACCGTCATACTTGTATCCGTCTGGAAGATTATCACTTCCCACTACAGGATTGTATGTTGCTACAGGATTGTCATAATCAATAAGCCATAATTCATCATTGCTTCGTTCATCTACACCAAGCTTTTCAAGAAGCTTACATATTCTATAATATGATGTTTTATTTTCATAAACATATGCAGATACATATCTTTCCTTTGTTGCTGTATTGATTATAACCTGACTTGTTCCGCCGCTTCCACTGTCTGACTCATAATATGAAATTGGATTGTCTAATGTGGTCTTGGTATATCCAGCAGGGATATTATCATATTCACCTATTTTGTCAGCATAATATACATCGCCCATAGCTTTCTTTGTAGTAAGCTTATATAATGTATAAGTCACTTTAGCAGGTTCAACATATGTCAGCTCTTTAATATAATATAATGAAGTATTATCTGTCTCGTTCTTATATACTATATTAGTTGTATAAGGGTCGTACTCATAATACCTGGCACATAATCTTGATATTTCCAGTGGATGTGAAACATTATATGTTACATTTTCCTTTAATGTTCCATTATCCTTAATTGGCTTATTAGTGAGATTATCACTTGTATACACTACTGCCTTTGAACCGGAATATATTGTAACATTACAGGTGTCTGCAACTGAAAGCACCGAATTAGTTCCCTCAGCAAAGAAAGCTATTCCATAATCATCTGATTTGTCTGCATTAATTACCAAAGTACCATTACCACTTATATTGATTGAACCGCCCCAGGCATCACCATATGAACCTATACTTCCGATTTCATTATCACCAATAAGGTTAATCTTGAAATCGTCACCCATCATATTAGTAACTATTACTGTTGTAGAGCTTTTATAATTATTTAATGTAAGTGTATTAAACTCTCTGTCATAAGACATTCCATCTATGGAATTAGTGCCTTCTGATGAGAATAGCAGATTACTTTCCTCTCCATTTCTTACATTAATATAAGCATAAGCCCAATCGCCAGTATCGCATGGACCATTAGCAGCTTTTACTTGTGGTGCTGCAAATGAAACTGCTGCCGATACAGCGAGCACAACAGCTCCAACTAACGCTGTCATTTTTTTACTATGACATTTTTTGTTTTTTACCATAAGTTATTCCTCCTGTTTCTTATATTTTTATGCTGATATATTACTTTATTTATCCTTATAATTACAGTTGTCATATATCCCAATCTGTCATAAAATGACAAAAATGGGCGTGGGACTAACGTCCCACGCCCATTTTTTCACTTAAAACCACCAGTTGTTGCGGGTTCTATGAAAAAAAACAAATCATACCACTAGCTATTAAACAGGATATGCCTTATTCTCTGTGTCAGCCTTAGCAGGGTCAACTTTCTTCTGCTGTGCTTCTCTGTACTTGAAGAACTCAGTAGCAACTGCTGGGAATAATGCGTATGAAAGCACATCCTCATCCTGCTGCTTGTACTGCTGTACGACTGGGTCATTCTTGAACTTCTCAAGCTGTGGCTCAATAAGATCTGCCGGACGGCAGGTAATAGGTGTAGCATCACCTATAGCCTTCTTCTGTACTTCTGGGTTAAATGGCTTAATTGTCTGTCCGAATTCACCCATAAGAACCTTCTTAGATTCCTTAGTAATCATCTTATAACGCTCGCCCTGTAATACATTAAGAACAGCCTGTGTACCAACAATCTGTGATGATGGTGTAACAAGAGGTGGTTCACCAAAGTCCTTACGAACCTTAGGAATTTCCTCAAGAACTGCCTGATACTTATCTTCTGCACCAGCTTCCTTAAGCTGTGATACAAGGTTAGAAAGCATACCACCAGGTACCTGATATAATAATGTCTTAATATTAACACCAAGAACCTTAGTATTCATAAGACCTGACTTTAATGCTTCTTCTCTCATTGGCTGGAAGTAAGCAGCTATCTCTGCAAGAAGGTTCTGGTCAAGACCTGTATCGTACTCTGTACCCTTAAATGCCTCTACCATAACTTCTGTAGCCGGCTGCGATGTTCCCATTGAGAATGGTGACATAGCTGTATCGATAATATCAGCACCTGCTTCAACAGCCTTCATATATGTCATTGAAGCAACGCCTGATGTATAATGTGTATGCATCTGGATAGGAAGTGAAGAACCATCCTTTAATGCCTGTACAAGCTCTGTAGCCTTGTATGGAAGCAAAAGTCCAGCCATATCCTTGATACAGATAGAATCTGCACCCATATCCTCAATTCTCTTAGCTGTTTCTTTCCAGTAATCAAGAGTATATGCATCACCAAGTGTATAGCAAAGTGCTATCTGTGCGTGAGCATTAGGATTTTCTTTCTTAACAAGCTTAACTGCCTCAACTGATGACTTAAGATTTCTTAAATCATTGAAACAGTCAAATATTCTGATTATATCAATACCATTAGCGATAGACTTCTGTACAAAATATTCTACAACGTCATCTGCATAATGATTGTATCCGAGGATATTCTGTCCTCTGAATAACATCTGTAACTTTGTATTCTTAAAACCATCTCTTAACTTACGAAGTCTTTCCCAAGGGTCTTCCTTAAGGAAACGAAGTGATGCATCAAATGTAGCACCGCCCCAGCACTCAACTGAATGATATCCAACCTTATCCATCTTGTCTATGATTGGAAGCATCTGCTCTGTAGTCATTCTTGTAGCAATAAGTGACTGATGAGCATCTCTTAATACAGTCTCAGTTATCTTTAATGGTCTCTTAACCTGATCTGCCATCTTAAACTCCTCCTATATATTCCTATATATAAAGTAAATAAACTCTAATGAAGCTGCGTAAGTAACTTCTATTCAGACTTAGAAGGTCTTATGATATATATAGACCATTCCTCTGTCCACAACGAAGTTGCGTAAGCAGCTTCTAATGAATTTAGAAGGTCTTAGTCTGCGTATTATATACTCTAACACCTCCTGGATTCAGTGAAATTGCCTATGGCAATTTCCTTACGGACTTAGAGGGTCTTAGCCCGCGTATTATGCGAGCTTAGAGCCTCTTAGTCCGTTTTTACATAACACCAAACATCGCCATAAATGTACCAGCTGCAACCGCTGTACCAATAACACCGGCTACGTTAGGTCCCATAGCGTGCATCAAAAGGAAGTTAGAAGGATCTGCTTCTGAACCAACCTTCTGTGAAACTCTGGCTGCCATAGGAACTGCAGATACACCTGCTGAACCAATAAGTGGATTAACCTTACCGTGTGTAGCCTTACACATAATCTTACCAAATATTACACCTGCCGCTGTACCAAAGCAGAATGCAATAAGACCTAATGCAACAATCTTTAATGTATCAAGATTGAGGAAGGCTTCTGCACTTGTTGTAGCACCAACTGATGTACCAAGAATAATAACAACTATATACATAAGTGCATTGGATGCTGTTTCTGTAAGCTGCTTAACAACTCCTGACTCTCTAAAAAGGTTACCAAGCATAAGCATACCAACAAGTGGTGCTGTTGTAGGAAGAATTAATACTACAACGATTGTAACGATAATAGGGAAAAGAATTTTCTCAAGCTTAGATACAGGTCTTAACTGTTCCATCTTAATCTTTCTTTCTTTTTCAGTTGTTAATAACTTCATAATAGGTGGCTGAATAATTGGTACAAGTGACATATATGAATATGCTGCAACCGCTATTGGTCCAAGGTAATTAGTCTGTCCTAATTTACCAGCAAGGAATATTGATGTAGGACCATCAGCACCACCAATAATAGATATAGCTGCTGCTGCCTTATCTGGGAATCCCATAAATATAGCCATAATGTAAGCAGCAAATATACCAAACTGTGCTGCTGCACCAAGCAGGAAACTTGCCGGGTTAGCAATCAATGGACCAAAATCAGTCATAGCACCAACACCTAAGAAAATAAGTGATGGTAAAATACTCCATTCATCAAGTAAATAGAAATAATGTAACAAACCACCTACGCCATTGCTTGAATCTTCAATAGATAACATAATATCCGGGAAAAGATTAACAAGTAACATACCAAATGAAATAGGTACTAAAAGCAGAGGTTCATATTCTTTTTTGATTGCCAAATACATGAAAAACAGCGCAACCAGAATCATCAGATAATTACCCCAAGTGAGGTTAAAGAATGCTGTCTGGTGAACGAGGTTTCCCAATGTTGATAAAATATATTCCATTTTTTACCTCCGTATATTATCTCTACACATCTAATTGATATAACAATTAGTTCATA
>OGCP01000763.1_pt1 | contig 11563 bp, 6 predicted proteins | sample 1570191 | NCBI WGS metagenome assembly OGCP01 (sample SAMEA2582180, study PRJEB24529) | metagenome | biome: Human gut stool | place: China | collected 2011
AATCAGGCCGCTGTCTCTGTTTTACGGAGACGGCGGCCTGATGCATTATTTTTGACTACTTTTTGTCCCGGGGAACCCCCGGAAAAATCCTGCTATGCCCTACTTTTTCTGACTACGATCCTGACTACAAAGCACCCGGCAAAAGCAGACAGTACCCGGCAGTATCTGGCAGTATCCGGCAGACACAGATAGCAAAAAATCCACGAAACATCGACTTTTCATCGACATTCCGTGGATACTTCTTGGTGCGAGGGAGGGGATTTGAACCCCCAAGGATAAACCACACGCACCTCAAACGTGCGCGTCTGCCAGTTCCGCCACCCTCGCATATGAAGTTTTGATGCAATCTTGATTTCTCTCGGCCTTGAGGTCTAAGCCGTATCGCTGACTGCTCAAGTATAATACCATACTCCCCCGGCGATGTCAAGCGTTTTCATAGATTTTTTTGCCATTCATATCTTGTAAATGGAGTTTCCGTGCAGAAATGACTTAAGAAGGAGGTTTTTGGAAATGACTTTTTTCAAATCCAGCAAACATCAAAGATTGTTTTGGAGCCTTTTGCTGCTTTCTGTCGGGGCGGCGGCGGGGTTCGGACTGGGGATATTCTGCGGCGCGGAGCCGCCTGTAGGCTGCCGGGAGAGCGACCTGACCCCGGTGCCGGACGAAAGCTTCGTCTCCCCTGCCTCGGCGTCCTCCGTAGAAACGTCCCCAGAGCCGGAGCCGATGCCCGAGAAGTGGGTCTGCCTGACCTTCGACGACGGCCCCAGCAAGACGACGCCGGACGTTCTGTCCGCGCTGAACCGTGCCGGAGTAAAGGCGACCTTCTTTGTAGTCGCCACCGGCAACAACGACAAATATCTTCCCCTCATCTCTGAGGCTGCTGCCGCCGGACATCAGATCGCGCTCCACTCCGCCTCCCACGAGTACAGCGACATCTACCAGAGCGCGGACGCTTACTGGAAGGACATCGACCTGTTAAAGGAGCGTCTCTCCCCTTACGTCCGGGCCGACGGCCTGCGGTATCTGCGCTTCCCGGGCGGCAGTACCAACACCGTGAGCCGCCGCTATGGCGGGCGCGGAGTGATGACCGAGCTGAAACAGCAGTGTGCCGAAAAAGGATATGCCTATGTGGACTGGAACGTCTGCGCTGAGGACGCTGTGGGCGGCAAGCCCAGTGCAGGCACCATCTTCCGCAACATCGTGCGGGAGACCGGCGAGCAGACCCAGTGCATCGTGCTGATGCACGACTCGGCCACCACCCGCACCACTGCCGAAGCCCTGCCCGACATCATCCAGTGGTACAAGGACAACGGCTTCACCTTCCTTACCGTAGAGCAGGCCGTCCCCCTGCCCACGACATAGCAAAAAGCCCCGGAGGGCCTGCCAGACGGCAGACTTTCCGGGGCTTTGGTGCGTAGAAGCAGCTTACTCAGCGGCCTGATTGAACAGGACGAAGGCACGATAAGCCATGTACAGGTCGGTCTTGTGGATGACCTCGAAGGGAGAGTGCATGGACAGCACAGGCACACCGATGTCGATGACGGGGATGCCGCGGTTGGCAACATACTTTGCGATGGTGCCGCCGCCGCCCAGGTCGAGGCGGCCCAGCTCACCGATCTGCCATGCAACGTCGTCGGCGTCCATCATGCGGGTGACATAGCCCACCAGCTCGGCAGAAGCGTCGTTTGCAGCGCTCTTGCCGCGGCTGCCGGTGTACTTGAACAGCGCGATGCCGCGGCCTGCGTAGGTGCCGTTCATCGGCTCGAAAGCGCTGGCCCAGCTCGGGTCGTAAGCAGCGGTGACGTCGGCGGACAGGCAGACACTGTTGCGGAATGCAATGATGTCGTCCTGACCGGCGGTGCGGCAGAGCTCCTGCATGAAGTGGAAGACGTACATGCTCTGCATACCGGTGACGCCGTCAGAGCCGATCTCTTCCTTATCGGTCAGGACGCAGACGGTAGTGAAGGCGGGATCCTTGGTGGCGATCTCGGCCATCAGAGCGGGATATGCATCGACGCGGTCATCGTGGCCGTAGCCGCCGATCATGTGGGTCGGTTTCGGCGTAATACGGGTGACGGAGTTATGGATCCCCCCGCGCTGACCGGTGATTTCAGAGCCCGGCAGGTTCACGATACGTTCCTGCGCGTGATACATCATGGTCATCCCGGCTGGAACGCGCTGACTCACCACCGCACGCGCCGTCAGGGCGCCGTTGGCGTTGAACACTTCGATCCAGTCGTTATCTTCGATACCCAGATCTTTCGCATCCGCTTCGCTCATCCAGACAATCGGCCCACCGCGCGACAGGGTCAGCATCAGCAGGTTATCGCTGTAGGTCGAGTGGATACCCCATTTCTGGTGCGGGGTCAGGAAGTTCAGCGCCTTCTCCGGGTTGCCGTTGGACTTCTCGCCCATCACCGCTTTCACCGAACGGGTGTCAATCGGCGGCCGATAGACCAGCAGGCTTTCGCCGAAGTCGCGCATCCACTGGTGATCCTGATACAGCGACTGACGGCCGGACAGCGTGCGCCACGGGATCAGCTCGTGAACGTTGGTGTAACCGGCGTTGTAGGAGACATGCTCATCTTCCAGGCCAGACCAGGTCGGGCTGGAGATAATCTTCCGCGGCTGCGCCTGAATGTCGCGGAAACGGATCTTCTCGTCTTCTTTGTTCAGCGCGAGGTGCGTATGCTCGCGACCGGTGATCTCGCTCAGCGCTTGCCACGCTTTCACCGCCACCTGACCGTTGGTTTCCGGGGCCAGGGTGAGGATCATTTCCGCGGCGTCGATGGCCGTTTCCAGCTTCGGCTGGCCTTTCGCCGGGCCTTCCGCCTTGGTGTAGTTGAGCTTACGCAGCAGATCCATCTCGCTCTGGGTGTTCCAGGCGATGCCTTTCCCGCCGTTACCGATGGTTTCCAGCAGCGGGCCGATCGAGGTGAAACGTTCGTAAGTCGCCGGGTAATCACGCTCAACCGGAATAATATGCGGCGCGGTTTTCCCGGGGATGAGATCGCATTCGCCTTTTTTCCAGTCTTTGACATCCAGCGGCTGCGCCATTTCCGCGGCGGAGTCGTGCTGGATCGGCAGGGTCACCACGTCGGTTTCTTTACCGAGGTGGCCCACGCACACTTCAGAGAATTTCTTCGCGATACCTTTATAGATCTCCCAGTCGCTCTTCGATTCCCAGGCTGGATCAACGGCGGCCGACAGCGGGTGAATAAACGGATGCATATCCGAGGTATTCATGTCGTCTTTTTCGTACCAGGTGGCGGTCGGCAGCACGATGTCGGAGTAGAGACAGGTGCTCGACAGACGGAAATCGAGGGTCACCACCAGATCCAGTTTGCCGTCGAGGCCGTTATCCCGCCATTCGACTTCTTCCGGCTTCACGCCGCCCTGCTTGCCCAGGTCTTTGCCCTGAATGCCGTTCTCGGTACCCAGCAGGTACTTGAGCATGTATTCATGGCCTTTACCGGAGGAGCCCAGCAGGTTGGAACGCCAGATAAACAGGTTACGCGGGTGGTTTTTGCCATTTTCCGGCTGCTCGGCCGCAAAGCGAATCGAGCCCTCTTTCAGCGACTTCACGGTGTAATCCACCGGGGTCATGCCGGCTTTTTTCGCTTCGTCAGCGATACGCAGCGGGTTGACGCCAAGCTGCGGCGCCGACGGCAGCCAGCCCATCCGCTCTGCGCGCACGTTAAAGTCGATCAGGTGGCCGCTGTAACGGGATTTATCCGCCATCGGCGACAGCAGTTCCTGCGCGGTCACCGTTTCATAGCGCCACTGGCTGGAGTGGTTATAGAAGTACGAGGTACTATTCATGTGACGTGCCGGACGCTGCCAGTCAAGGGCAAACGCCAGCGGCTGCCAGCCGGTCTGCGGACGCAGTTTTTCCTGGCCCACATAGTGCGCCCAACCGCCGCCGCTCTGACCGACGCAGCCGCAGAAGATCAGCATATTGATCAGGCCGCGGTAGTTCATGTCGAGGTGGAACCAGTGGTTGAGGCCCGCCCCGACGATAATCATCGAACGACCGTGAGTTTTATCGGCGTTATCGGCAAATTCACGGGCGGTACGGATGATATGCGCGCGGGAGACGCCGGTGATCTTCTCCGCCCACGCCGGGGTGTAGGCTTTCACTTCATCGTAGCCGGCGGCGCAGTTGTCATCGTTCAGACCGCGCTCCAGGCCGTAGTTAGCCATGGTCAGGTCATACACGGTGGTGACCAGGGCGGTAGAGCCGTCGGCCAGCTGCAGGCGTTTAGCCGGCAGTTTGTGCAGCAGAATGTTTTCCAGATCGACTTTGTTGAAGTGCTCAGAACCTTCGCCGCCGAAGTACGGGAAGCCGACGTTCGCCACTTCATCATGGCTGCCCAGCAGGCTCAGACGTAGCTCAATCTCTTCGCCAGTTTTACCGTCGCGCTGTTCGAGGTTCCATTTGCCTTTGTCGCCCCAGCGGAATCCGAGGGAACCGTTCGGTACGGTCATGTCGCCCTTCTCGTCAAAGGCGACGGTTTTCCATTCCGGATTGTTCTCCTGACCAAGGGAATCCACGAGGTCGGATGCGCGCAGCGTACGGCCGGCGGCATAATAACCGTCGCGCTCCTCGAGCATCACCAGCATCGGCATGTCGGTATAGCGGCGCACATAGTCGGTGAAATACTGGCTTGGGTTGTCGAGGTGGAATTCACGCAGCATCACATGGCCCATCGCCAGCGCCATCGCGGCATCGGTACCCTGCTTCGGCGCCAGCCACAGATCGCAGAGTTTGGCGATTTCGGCGTAGTCCGGAGTGATGGCTACGGTTTTGGTCCCTTTATAGCGGACTTCGGTAAAGAAGTGCGCATCCGGGGTGCGGGTCTGCGGCACGTTGGAGCCCCAGGCGATGATATAGCTGGAGTTATACCAGTCGGCGGATTCCGGCACATCGGTCTGCTCGCCCCAGGTCATCGGCGAAGCCGGCGGCAGGTCGCAGTACCAGTCGTAGAAGCTCAGGCAGGTGCCGCCGATCAGCGACAGATAACGGGCGCCGGACGCGTAGGAGACCATCGACATCGCCGGGATCGGCGAGAAGCCAGCCACGCGGTCCGGACCGTAGGTTTTGACGGTATAGACGTTGGAGGCGGCAATCAGCTCATTCACTTCCTGCCAGGAGGAACGTACAAAACCGCCGCGACCGCGGGCCTGTTTGAAGCTTTTAGCTTTGTCGGCGTCTTCGATAATCGACGCCCATGCCTCAACCGGATCGCTATGCTGAACTTTCGCTTCCCGCCACATCTTCATGAGGCGTTTACGCATCAGCGGGTATTTCAGGCGGTTAGCGCTGTACAGGTACCAGGAGTAGCTGGCGCCGCGCGGGCAACCGCGTGGTTCGTGGTTCGGCAGGTCCGGGCGGGTGCGCGGGTAGTCAGTCTGCTGCGTTTCCCAGGTCACCAGACCGTTTTTGACATAAATCTTCCAGCTGCATGAGCCGGTGCAGTTGACACCGTGAGTGGAACGCACAATTTTGTCATGCTGCCAACGTTGACGGTATCCATCCTCCCAGTCCCGGTTGGTGTTTAGAAGCTGGCCGTGCCCATCGGCAAAGGTTTCACCCTTCTGTTTGAAGTAGCGAAACCGGTCCAGGAATTTACTCATCGGGTTTCTCCTGATATGGAGCCTGACGGCTCTCTGATAAATCGACATTGCTGGATTTGCAGCGAAGGTAACGCTATGAAAGAGGGCGAGAATTGATAGCGATCAATCCGAACTGGCTTGTTACTGCGCAGCAAAACCTCGATTACCACCAAGGTGGTATAAGATGTTATTTTTTAACTTGTTGTTTTTTAATGGTTTTCACCTCAAAAAGCGGCGCCTCACCGGGATTTGTTAACAACGGAGGTATTAAGGGGTAGAGCCATTTCACTGGCAAGCCCACCTGTTCTGGCTCAGCGGTCGATGCGGACAATATTCTCCCATAGTATGTTGTAACTAATTAAGCGGTTAAAAAAGGCGCCTCCGTGGGGAGCGCGCCTTTTTATACGCCAACGTTACCGCGGCCGGATTACTGACGCTTACGACCGTATACCGCCCAGGTGATCACCACGCAGGCAATATAGAACACGAGGAACACTTTCATCGCCCCGGCCGGCGAGCCGGTCAGATCCAGCGAGATACCGAACGCTTTCGGAATAAAGAAGCCGCCGATAGCGCCAATGGCGGAGATAAAGCCCAGCGCCGCCGCGGTATCGGTCGCCGCCTCGCGCATCGCCTGCGCTTCGCTGCCGCCCTGGGCCTTCACGCGGTCCATAGTCAGCTTACGGAAGATCACGGAGATCATCTGGAAGGTGGAGGCGCTCCCCAGCCCGGCGGTCAGGAACAGCACCATAAACACCGCGAAGAAGGCGATAAAGTTACCGCCCTGGCCGTTGGTCGGCAGGGTCAGGAACAGCAGCGCGCAGAAGACAGCCATCACCACAAAGTTGACCAGCGTTACGCGGGTCCCACCGAGGCGGTCGGAGATCGCCCCGCCCATCGAACGCGCCAGCGCGCCAATGAACGGGCCGAAGAAGGCGTAATGCAGGATCTGCACATCCGGGAACTGAGTTTTTGACAGCATCGCGAACCCGGCGGAAAAGCCGATAAAGGAGCCGAAGGTCGCGAGATAGAGCAGCGCCATAATCCACAGATGCAGGCGCTTAAGTACCGGCAACTGCTCGCTCAGCGACGCTTTCGAAGCCGACAGGTCGTTCATAAAGAACCACGCCGCCAGAGTGAAAATAATCAGGAAAGGTACCCAGATCCACGCGGCGTTTTCCAGATACAGCATCGAGCCGTCCGGTTGCTCGCTACCGTTACCGCCAAAAACGGCAAAGATAGAGATCGAGACCACCAGCGGCGCGACCAGCTGCATCACGCTGACGCCCATATTGCCAAGTCCGCCGTTAACGCCGAGCGCCCCGCCCTGCTTCGCTTTCGGGAAGAAGAAGCTGATGTTAGCCATACTGGAGGCAAAGTTGGCTCCGGCGAAGCCGCACAGCAGAGAGATAATCACGAAGATGCTAAACGGCGTAGAGGTATCCTGGACCGCGAAGCCCAGCCAGACGCATGGCACAATCATGATCCCGGTGCTGAATGCCGTCCAGCGACGGCCGCCGAACAGCGGCACCATAAAGGCGTAAGGCACGCGTAATAAGGCGCCTGACAGCGCCGGCAGCGCGGTCAGCATAAACAGCTGATCGGTTGTAAACTGAAAGCCTACTTTGTTGAGGTTAACGGCAACCGCGCTGAACAACATCCAAACGCAGAACGCCAGTAACAGACAGGGAACGGAGATCCATAAATTGCGGCTTGCCACACGATGGCCGCGCTGTTGCCAGAATTCAGGATCTTCAGGCCGCCAGTCGGTTATGACCGAGCGGTTAGCCTTCTCCGGGAGGGAAGATTGACTCATAGATACCTCTGATTATTCATATTTCCTGCCGCTACCTTAGGGGTTACCCGGAGCGGTAAGTTGATATAAATCAAAGGAAAAGCGCGAGCTAATTTGTGCAAAAATAAACCATGCCTCCAAGTGAGTAGAGAATGGTGGGGAAAAAAGTGTGGTTTTTCACGCTGCTGCCGGGTTGCGTATAATCCCCCCCCTAACATCGCCTACCACCGACAATTAAGGAGTAACTCTTTGGGGGTATGGGTATACTCCAGGGGATAGTCGAGAATAAGCGCCACTCCCGGAGACATGACCGGTCAGGAGCCACGCATTCCATGTTAAAACGTCTTTTTACCCCGCTGACGCTGGTCAATCAACTGGCGTTAATCGTGCTGCTCGCCACGATTATTGGCGTCGCCGGCATGGCGATCTCCGCGCGCCTGGTGAACGGCGTGCAGGGCAGCGCGCCATTAACAAGGCCGGTTCATTGCGTATGCAAAGCTACCGGCTGCTGGCGGCGATCCCGCTGAATGAAAACGATCAAAAACTGGTGGCGGACATGACCGCCACCGTCTTCAGCCCGGAGCTGCAAAATTCCGCCCGCCGCGACGGCCAGGAAATCCAGCTTAAAGCCCTGCAGCAGTACTGGCAGCTGGCGCTGGCCCCCGGCATGCAGCGCGCAGTCAATCAGGCGGAAGTGGCCCAGGATGTCGCCGACTTTGTCGATCGTATCGACCAGTTGGTCACCGCATTCGACCACACCACCGAGCAGCGTATCGAACGGGTGGTCTGGATCCATCGCATCCTCGCCATTGGTATGGCGCTGCTGCTGATCTTCACTATCATCTGGCTACGCGCCCGTCTGCTGCGGCCGTGGAAACAGCTGCTGAGCATGGCGCGCGCGGTGAGTCAGCGTGATTTCACCCAGCGGGCGCACATCAGCGGCCGCAACGAAATGGCGACCCTGGGCATGGCGCTGAATAACATGTCGGAAGAGCTGGCGGAAAGCTACGCCGTGCTCGAGCGGCGGGTGCAGGAGAAGACTGCCGGACTGGAGCAGAAGAACGAGATCCTCGCTTTCTTATGGCAGGCCAACCGCCGGCTGCACTCCAGCGCCCCGCTCTGCGAACGTATTTCGCCGGTACTGAATGGCCTGCAGGGGCTGACGCTGCTGCGCGATATCGAGGTACGGGTTTACGACCTGGAAGACGAAGATAATCACCAGGAGTTTACCTGCCACTCGGATGATGACTGTGATGATAAAGGCTGCTACCTCTGTCCACGCAATCTGCCGCCGCTGCCGGATGGGGGAACAACGCTGAAGTGGCGGCTGTCAGATGCGCATAGTCAGTACGGCATCCTGCTGGCGACGCTGCCGGTTGGCCGCCATCTCAGCCACGATCAGCAGCAGCTGGTGGATACCCTGGTGGAACAGCTGACCAGCACCCTGGCGCTGGACCGCCATCAGGAGAAGCAGCAGCAGCTGATCGTCATGGAAGAACGGGCCACTATCGCCCGCGAGCTGCACGACTCCATCGCCCAGTCGCTATCCTGTATGAAGATGCAGGTTAGCTGTCTGCAGATGCAAGGCGACGCCTTGCCGACGGAAAGCCGCCAGCTGCTGGGGCAGATCCGTAACGAACTGAATACCTCGTGGGCCCAGCTGCGGGAGCTGTTAACCACCTTCCGCCTGCAGTTGACCGAGCCGGGGCTGCGCCCGGCGCTGGAGGCCAGCTGTCAGGAGTACAGCGCCCACTTCGGCTTTACGGTACAGCTTGATTATCAGCTTCCGCCGCGCTTTGTACCGTCGCATCAGGCCATTCACCTGCTGCAGCATGCCAGCGCGACCGAAGTGACCGTGACGGTGTCACAACGCGATAATCAGGTTCGTCTGGTGATAGCGGATAACGGCCGCGGCGTACCGGACCACGCCGAACGGAGTAACCATTACGGTTTAATTATTATGCGGGATCGCGCCCAGAGCTTGCGCGGTGACTGTCAGGTACGACGCCGGGAAATCGGTGGAACCGAAGTGATCGTCACGTTTATCCCGGAAAAAACGTTTTCCATCCAATAAGGAGACCCTCATGAGTCAACAGGAACGGGCAACTATCCTTCTCATTGACGACCATCCGATGCTGCGCACCGGCGTGAAACAGTTGATCAGCATGGCGCCGGACATCCAGGTGATTGGCGAGGCCAGCAATGGCGCGCAAGGTATTGAGCTGGCCGAGTCGCTGGATCCTGACCTGATCCTGCTGGACCTCAATATGCCGGGCATGAACGGTCTGGAGACGCTGGATAAGCTGCGTGAGAAATCCCTTTCTGGCCGGGTAGTGGTCTTCAGCGTCTCCAACCATGAAGAGGACGTTGTCACCGCCCTGAAGCGCGGCGCCGATGGCTATTTGTTGAAGGACATGGAACCGGAAGATCTGCTGAAAGCGCTGCAGCAGGCGGCCGCCGGAGAGATGGTATTAAGCGAAGCGTTAACGCCGGTGCTGGCCGCCAGCCTGCGCGCCAACCGCGCCACCTCCGATCGCGACATCAGCCAGCTGACCCCGCGCGAGCGCGACATTCTCAAGCTGATAGCCCAGGGACTGCCGAACAAAATGATCGCCCGTCGCCTGGATATCACCGAAAGCACCGTCAAAGTACACGTGAAGCACATGCTGAAGAAAATGAAGCTCAAGTCTCGCGTGGAAGCAGCGGTATGGGTGCATCAGGAGCGCATTTTCTGATTACGGTTCCCAGCGCAGTTCGTCGTTTGACAATGCATCGAACGGTTCGACAAGCGTTAGCGTGATCTCATTGGAGGAGACACGCTGCCCCTGGTTATCTTCCACCACCACAGACAATCGCCAGTGATTGCTCGCCCTTTCCCCGTTCTGCCAGTCAGGCATGATCAGCGTCCAGCCCTCCGCGCTGTTGGCTTGTGCGCCCGGCGTCAAACTTAATATCTGCGTATCGCCCTGCCAAATCAGTTGCCGAATACCGTAACGACTGCGGATTTGTAATTTCAGCGGCACTGTTTCGCCAGGTTTTAGATCCCACGGCGGTGTCGCCAGAAACACCGTTAACGTTTTTCGCTGTCGGTACTCAAGAGTCGGTAGATTATTTCGCTGCGGATTGTCATAGCGACTACCACGTAACGACTGACTTTCGGCAACCTCACCCGCAGAAAGTTGTTTTTTGAGCGGTACACCAAAGCGGTAATTAAGATTCAGCCCGAGGTTATTTTGATTCTCGCCACTTTCACCCTGTTTATGCTGGGCCGTCACAGTGACTAATGGCACAGGGGTGTAATTTAATCCCAGACTCAACGCGACGGGATTGTGATAACCCGTACCAGAGTTAAACAAATCAACACGATCACCAAAATACTGTTCTACGCTGACACTGGTATTGAGGTGTTGATAGAACGGCATGCGCATCCGGGCTGTCAGGTCATACCCGCGCGCCATCCGTTGTTCCTGCGTGGCTGTCTGTTCATGCCATGCAGCAAACGGCTGATAAAAGTTTGCCGATAGTCGCAAATATTCGCCCCACGCTTCGGCACCAAAGCCCGCTCGCTGAAGATTTTCGTCCAGCAAGTTGTCATAAAAAGTGTTATAACCCACCAGCCAGTTGCCGCGCGCCCAGCGTTGCCCAACGCCCACATTGCTCACCAACCCATCATCCTGCTGAGTAAGACCAAGCTGGCTCCAGGTGAGATAACGATCATTATCTTGTAACGGCACAAACCAGCTTCCACGACTGCCGGTGAAATGTCCTTCGTTATCCACTTTGACGTCAACACTGGCATTTCCCCGCGGTGATAGCCAGGACTCTACGTGCTGATTAACCTGTTGACTAAGCGCGTCGCGGACTTTTCCCAATGCGAAAGCTTTTGCCTGCTCGCCAGTATCCAGCCCGTTATCATTCATACTGGTTTCGCCGAAATCTTTCACAATTTCAGCAAAGTGTTTTTCCCCATCATGATTTTCGGGAGCCATGCCTAAATCCGGCAGACCATCATTGTTATTATCAAAGGGATTTGCCGCTTTTTGCTCGAAGGTAGATTGTGCGTTAGCTGTACCGCCTGCTACAAGCAAGAGTAAATAAAACGGGATAATGCGAGGAACGAAACGGCTCAAAACGTCGGTAACTTCCGGTAAT
>OGCP01000766.1_pt1 | contig 11501 bp, 8 predicted proteins | sample 1570191 | NCBI WGS metagenome assembly OGCP01 (sample SAMEA2582180, study PRJEB24529) | metagenome | biome: Human gut stool | place: China | collected 2011
ATCTGCAACAGCAGGTGTGACCATCGCAGTGATCAGTTCCTGGATGTGGTTTGGTAACTCCTTCATTATGTTAATGGCTGGTGTGCAGGGAATCTCAAAAGATTATTTCGAGGCAGCAGCAATTGACGGAGCCGGAAGATGGACCGTATTTGGAAAAATCACATTACCATTATTAAGACCGATGTTACTTTATGTAGCAATCACATCACTGATTGGTGGATTACAGATGTTCGATCTGCCGTATCTGATGTCAAATCCGGCAGGGGCATCTTATAACTCCGTATACACCGTGGTAATGTATCTCTATAAATTTGGATTTACAACAGGAACAACACAGACCGGTTATGCATCCGCAATCGCCTATGTATTATTCCTTATCATTTTAGCTGTTTCCATTATACAGTTAAAAGTGTTTAACCAGGATGAAGAGAAAGCAGCAGCACGCCGTGCAAAAAAACGGGCTTCATCTAAGACGAAATAAGGAGGATTACTATGAACGGCATTGGATATAAAATCAAAAAAACAATTTTATATATCTTACTAATCCTGCTTAGTGTAGTGTGTATGTTTCCATTTTTATTAATGATTGTCAACGCAACACGAAGCGGATCTGAGATTATGAAATCATTTACTCTGATTCCGAGTGTTTATTTAAAAGAAAACTGGGCTACTGTATTTAAATACTTCAACCTGTTTTTAGGTATGTGGAACAGTTTGAAAGTAGCAGTTCCATCTACATTACTCTGTGCATACTTTTCCGCTATGACAGCTTATGCACTGGCAATGTACAAATTCAAGGGAAATAAAGTATTATTCATGACGATTTTAATTTTCATGATGATACCTGGACAGCTTGGTCTGATCGGTTTTTATAACTTATGTACCAAACTTCATCTGGTAAACTCTTATATCCCATTGATTATTCCGGCAATTGCTTCACCGGGAACCGTATTTTTCTTAAGACAGTATGTACTTTCCGTTATGCCACCTTCACTGATCGAGGCAGCCAGAATTGATGGAGCAAGCGAGTTATATACATTCCACAGAATCGCAATCCCAATCATGTCACCTGGGATTGCAACCATGAGTATCATGGGATTCATCGGTGGATGGAATGCTTACCTGTTACCTATGATTATCTTAAATAAAAATGAGAAATTTACATTACCGGTTATGATGGCAACTTTAAGGGCATCAACAGATATTACTGCAAACCAGGGCGCAATTTATCTCGCCGTTGCAATTTCTGTTATTCCGATTTTACTCGTATTTGCATTCTTCTCTAAATACATCATCAGCAGTATTTCTGCAGGTGCTGTAAAAGAATAATGACAGTACATAAAATAGTTTCCTTACCATATTCTTCTCTAAATAGATAAAAACAGAAACGCTACTCAAAAAATTGGGGTAGCGCTTTTGTGTGTTTAAAAAGAAAGTAAAAAGAACTCGGAAAATGTCATGAAAACAGGAAATTTGCTCTGTCGGGGTTTGCGGGAAACGAAAGAAAATGGTATGATAAAGATACTTGGAAACAGAAATAAAGGGGAAGTTTTATGGTTACATACAGAATCAGAAAAATGATCGCATGGGGCATGGCAGTGACCATGACAGCCGGGATGACAAATGTTTTGACGGGCTGCGGAGCGGAAAGAGAAGGACAGGCTGTGGAGACATCTCAGGTGGAGGACACCTCACAGGGTGATGAGGATACACCGGCATGGAAAAAATATGCCGGAGAACCTGTTACGTTAGACTGGTATGTCAATTATTCCTGGTTTGCAATACCGTGGGGAGAGAATGCAGTCTCTCAAAAGATTACAGAGGAGACAGGAGTAAATATTAATTTTATTACACCAATCGGGAATGAAACAGAAAAATTAAATGCACTGATCGCATCGGATTCTCTGCCTGATCTGATCACATTAGGGTATTGGGAGCCACAGGTGAACCAGATGATCGAAGAGAACATGGTCTATGCATTAAATGAACTTGCAGATGATTATGATGCCTATTTCTGGCAGGTCACAGATGCAGATGTGGTGAACTGGTATACAATGGATGATGGCAATATTTATGGATATCCGTGTTCCACGGTTACACCAAAACAGGTGAAAGAGCATGATGACATCATATCCAATCAGACGTTTCTGGTACGTAAAGATATTTATGAGGCAATTGGAAGTCCGGATATGACAACACCGGAAGGATTTAAAGCAGCAGTGGAGAAAGCGGCAGAGATGTTTCCTGAGGTGAATGGGGAAAAATTGATCCCGGTGGGATCCCATGTATTTGATAATCAGGGAAATGTTTCCTTTGACAAATATCTGATGAATTTTCTTGCGGTTCCGTGGGAAAAGGATGGGAAATATTATGACAGATATACAGACCCAGAGTATGTTATATGGTTAAAAATGTTCCGTGAACTGGGGGAGGAAGGGCTGCTTGCCAATGATATCTTTGTGGATACACGGATACAGATGGAAGAAAAACTGGCAAAAGGTCGGTATTTTTGTATGCTCTATCAGTACAGTGATACGATCTCACAGCAAAAAGCATTGTATGAGAATGATCCGGACAGCATTTACATGGCGGTTGAGGGACCGAGAAATTCCAATGGGGATGATCCGACACTGCCGACTAACAATATGAATGGATGGACATTGACGCTGATCTCAAAAAATTGTAAATATCCGGAACGCGCCATAGCGTTTATGGACTATATGATGAGTGAGCATGGACAGATGTTGATCTATCTCGGTGTGGAAGGGGTTACTTACGATATCGTGGATGGTAAGCCGGTATTAAAAGAGGACGTCAGCAAAATTTTAAATTCCGACCGGGAGACTTACGACAGGTTATACGGCGCAGATGATGCTTATTGGATGCTGCAGAATAATGTCATGCAACTTCAGTGGGAGCAGAAGGCAGGTCCTGCTACTGAACAGTTACTCGTGTGGGCATGCAAATATACAGTCTACAATGGACAGTATGATGTGAGTTTGTCGACAAGTCCTGAAATTGCAGCTATGGATGAAAAATGTACCAAACTCTGGAGTGAGACACTGCCAAAGCTTCTTCTCGCATCAAATGAAGCACAGTTTGATGAAATATTTGAAGAATTTGTGGGAAAAAGGAATGCCATGGGCTATCAGGAAGTTTTGAAACAGAAAACAGTATTAATGAATGCAGCAAAGGAAAAAATGGGAATTAGCGAATGAAAAAAATAAGAGAGCTGTTTCGAAATACAAAGCTAAATATCAAATTTACCAGTATTATCATTCTGTTTATGGTGATTCCAATCGGGGTGTTAGCAGGGGTTTTGTTCTATGTTATGGAGCAGAATGCGGTGCAGGAGAACATGGATTACATGGAATATACAATGCAGCGGAATGAGGATGGAATCAAGACAAAGATTGATTCTATCAATATGTCCACACAGTTTTTCTTAAGTGATGATTCCCTGCTTCAAATGTTGAATGCATCTGCGATTGGGGGAGAAATCTCTACGGCCGACTGGCTGGATTTTAAAAATAACGAAGTGTCGGCGTTGGAACGGTTAGTTAACAATAACCCATTGCTGTATGGTGTCCGTGTCTATGCGGTGAATGACAGTGTGCAGGAGATGATGCCCATTTTATACAATGCATCCCGTATGAAAAAACAGGAGTGGTCCAAGCAGGATAAATATGTCGGCTGGAATTTTGATTACACAGATAATATTTTCAATTCCTATACGATGAACCAGAATCGGATTATTTCACTTGTCACACCGATTATTGACAGTGCCAATGGAAAAGTTGGTGTGATCGAGTCTGCCATGACGATGGAGAATATGTTTCCAAGCCTGTACGAGGGAATTGAGGATGAGTGGAGTTTCTTTTATTCGGATGAGGGAGTAACCTATTTTGGACAGAAAGAGCAGACAGAATCTTCAGCGCTGCTTGACGATATTTTAAAACAGCGTCCCACAGAGGACAAGATACAGACCATTTATAAAAAATTGGATGGAAAAAAACTTGTAATCTCTTATATGCAGGTGCGCGAACTCTCCGGTACACTGATCTGTGTGAAGGATATCACAAAAAATGTTCATAATGTATATTTTATGCGTGATGTGTTTGTGGCTGTCATGCTGGCATTTATCATATTGCTGGCGTTCTTTATCAACCGTATTGTGCAGCATCTGTTAAAGCAGTTTTATGAGATCTTAAAGTCCATTCGAAAAGTACAGAAGGGTGATCTTGATGTCGTGATCGAAAACTGTGGCAAAGATGAGATGGGCGAACTCGGAACGCAGATCAATAAGATGTTGGAACGTATCAAGGAGCTGATGGAAGATAATTTAAACCGTGAGATGTTAGCAAAAAATTCTGAGATCCGGGCTTTGCAGAATCAGATCAATGCACATTTTATTTATAATGTGTTAGAATCGATTAAGATGATGGCAGAGATTGATGAAGAATACGCCATTTCTGATGCGGTGACCGCATTGGGGAAACTGCTGCGTTACAGTATGAAGTGGGTATCAGGAAATGTGCTTGTGGAGCAGGAGTTAGAGTACATTAAAAACTACATGGCTCTGATCAATCTGCGGTTTGATTATGAGATTTATCTGTCGTTAAACCTGCCGGAACTGGTATTAAAACAGGAGATTCCGAAGATGTCCCTGCAGCCGATCGTCGAGAATGCCATTTATCATGGAATCGAACAGATGGCAGAGGACACAAATATCTATATCAAGGGCATTTTAGACGGAGATGACTGTGTGATCGAGATCACAGATGCCGGAAAAGGTATGTCAGAAGAAGAAGTGGAGAAGCTTCGGTTAAAGATTGCAGGAAAAATTGATTCCAACGGAGGCTCCGGCAATGGAATTGGTCTGAAAAATGTACAGGACCGTATCCATATTGCATTTGGAGATCAGTATGGAATCGAGATCGCATCCAAATTGGGGTGTTATACAAAAATTATGGTCCGGATTCCAATCACGCATAGACAGTCAGAGGAAAATGACCCGGAGCATAAGTGAAAAATAAAGGCACAGGGGACTGTGACAGAAGAGAGATACAGGATTAGAAGAGGGTAAGGAAGATAATGAAAACAGTTTTGATCGTTGAAGATGAGAAAATGATCCGTCAGGGAATCAAAACAATGATTATGCGAAGTGGTGTGCCAATCGAGACCATTATGGAGTGCAACAATGGAGAGACTGCGCTTGAAATTCTGAAAGAGCAGGAGATTGATGTGATGTTTACGGACATCCGTATGCCGAAGATGGATGGCATCGAACTGGTACAGAAAATGCAGAGCCTCGAACATATTCCACTTACCGTGGCAATCAGTGGTTATGATGATTTTGCCTATGCGGTGGAAATGTTAAGAAACGGGGTGCGGGAGTATATTTTAAAACCGATTGAGCGTGAAAAAATCACCGAAATCTTAAAAAAACTCAATGCAGAGATTGAGAGCCGGAAAGAGAAAGAGGAGAACAATCAGAAAATTGGTTATCAGCAGATGCGGCACCTGATGCTTTCCGATGAGATTTCCGGGGAGGAACAGCGCACAATCGAAAGTCAGTATGCAGATCATTTTTATACCGGAAATTATTATGTGTGCTGCCAGAATCAGGTCAAGAGAGGAGAACTGTCCGACGATAATTATATTTTCATGAAAAATATGAATGACAATGATATTTTTATTGTTCCGGCAGAGAACCTTTCCCTCTTATTGAAAAACGAATTGCAGGATGGTTACATTGGAATCAGTGCGGCGCATTGTGGCTTAGAGAGCATCCGTCAGGCATATGCGGAGTCTGTCATGATGCGAAAGAAAGCATTTGTCCGCAATAAAGTGGAAGCGCAGTACGGTGTATTTCAGGAAAAGATACCGGAAGGTCTTATCACGGAGGCCGCTAAGTTGACAGAGGAGGCAGCCAGAATCCAACGCGTCCAGTTGATCGGAACAGATCATACAGACGATCTGGAAAAGAGTTTTCATCAGTTCTTTTATGAAGTGAAAAATGGAAGAATTGATGAGGCTGTTTTTGAGAGCTGTATGAAAGATTTCTTTACGGAGGTAGAGAAAACCTATCAGAATGCTTTAGAGACAGAGGGAGAACTTTTATTGGAATGCAAAGAAATCTGGAGTGAAAATTGTATCGATTCCTACGAGGACAAGGTAATGGAATTTGTGTTGCAGCTTCATGAGAAGATCAATAGCAGCTATGACCAGAACAAGAATGTACAGAAAATCAAAATGGCTGTGGATTATATAGAAGAAAATTATGCAAAGGATCTGAATATGGCGGTTGTCTCCAATTATATTTCCATGAATTACTCCCTGTTTTCCTACTCATTCAAGCAGTATACCGGAAGCAATTTTGTGAATTATCTCAAGGAAATCCGCATGAGAGAGGCAAAAAAACTCCTGACCGAAACCGATATGAAGATTATCGAGATCAGTCAGGCAGTCGGGTATGACAATGAAAAGCATTTTATGAAAATTTTTAAAGCAACCTGTGGAGTATCTCCGACAGAATACCGTCACAATGCTTATTTATCCAAATCCTGATGAAAAATCTGTTTTTGCTGGTACATATGTTCATCTGCCTTGGAAAATAAAGCTTTGACATCTTCTTTGGAAAGGGATGCACCCGGTGTGGACGGGGCATAGCCGCCGCTGGCAGAGATCTTATATTCCTTGTGGCTTATTTTATTATAATTATCTAAGTACTTATAGACGCGGGTGAGGAGTTCATCGGCATCTTCTTTTGTGTAATCCATTGTCAGCAGATAAAATTCATCGCTACTGAATCTTGCGCAGATATCGGTGGAACGGGTGACACTGGATAGGGCATGTCCGATGACCTGAATCGCAAAATCCCCCTCATTATGACCATAGTGGTCATTGATATATTTCAGGCGGTTTAAATCAAACAGAAAACAGGTCACAGTACTTTGGTTTTCTGCAGCTTCCTGAAGTAACAGCGTTTCACGGTGCAGATAGCCGTGTTGGTGTAAATGTCCTCCAAGGGAGAGACGAGGATGGAAGTACGTTTTGCGTCACTCAAACGTTTTAATAACTGGTTGATATTCATGAACCAGTGCACGAGCTGGAAGTGATAGTCAATGCGGTTGTTCTCGTAAGCTAAGGCAATATAGCCAAAAGTCTTATTCTTGAAGAACAGCGGAAAATAAAGGTAGGCAGAATCTGACTGTCTGTAGATATGTTCCGGCAGGAGGGAACGCTTGGTAAAACTGCATTCCGGCAGTCTTTTGCCATCCCGCAGACTTAATTTTAAAATAATCTCATCCTGACTTGGCTCAAAATCCATTTCATTTTCCGTTAATTCCAGTATGTGCTGGGAAACGCTGTCCCAGTTGGCGTACAGACACAGATAAAATTCGGAACAGTTTGGAATAGAATGAACGTAATTCTCCAACAGATCCATCGCTTCATCTATGTCGGCAATATTTTGGAATTCAGCAGACATTTTCATGGAACTTAAAATAGAAGACTCCAGAGAAGCAATCTGACTGGTCAGTTTCTGCTCAAAGTAAATAGCAGGAGTCTCTTTTGTAAGACTGCATCCACAGGAATTTTCCAGAACCATCTGTGCATGTACCACAGTGATGGCAGGAACATTTTCCTCATGGATTAATTTCATCAGTTTTTCTACGGAAGCTTCCCCAAGTTCATAGACAGGGAAAGAGACGGTCGTGAGAGAAGGTGTGAGATTCTGTCCTTCTTCACTGTGGTCACAGCCGGTGATCGCAAGGTCCTCTGGAATATGATAACCGGCAGAGATGGCAGCAGTCATTAATAAAAGTGCCAGTTTATCATTGTAACAGACAACCGCATCCGGTTTTGTTTCATTTTCTTCAAAGAAGCGGAGTGCTTCAGCAGCGGACTGCGCAGTGTAGGTTCCGGTATAGATGGAATGTGCGTGTGGTGCAATGCCATGTTTTTTTAATGCGTCCCGGTAAAACTTTTCTCTGGCATCCGAAAAGAAACTCTCATCGGCACATCCAAAATAACAGATATTTTTGTAGTGATGTTCTGTGATGAGATGTTCTGTAATATCAAAAAAAGGATGGTTATTTTCTAAGGAAACCGAAGGAAACTGCTGCTTATAAACAGCAATCTCTATGATAGGACAGTGACATTTTTCTTTCAGCAGGGAATAGATCTGATCCTTTAACTGTTCGTTTGGATAAGTTTCAGACGCAAAAATAACACCGCTTAAATCATCAAAATTCGGCAATGTCAGAATGCTTTCCTCTCCCAGACTGTAGTCCCCGAGATTCTCCCCATCCATAGAAGCAAAAATCTCAGCAGTGTAACCGTATTCCAGAGCTTTGTCAATAATACCCTGACATACATTCTTCTGGTAAAATCCCATAATGTGGGAGATAAAAATCCCGATTTTTTTATTGTGATACATGATAAAAACCCCTTGGAAGCAGCCATGATCCGGCAGCCTCTTTTTTTTACAACAATATAATCTTATTGTACAAAAAATCAAAATGTTTTACAATAGGAAAAGCTTCAAAATGAAAGGAATCTAAGGAAATGATACAGGATATTGCACCAATGCAGTTGGATAATTCCTATAAAAAGAAAGTACCGCATGCAGGCAGCAGATTGCTTGGTTTTGGAGAGAGAACAGTATATCTGGAATACAACGGGGAACTGCAGTTTTTGACTTACGAACAGTGGAAGGATTACAACGAAAATGTGCTTGGCAGGGAGGTGCCGCCGTGTGTTTATCTTTTTTCCATAGGGGAGGAAGAATACTTTCTGACGGAGATCGGAGCGGATACAAAAATCGGCGAGTTTCGTTTTTATAAGATGTTTGATGTCCGGGCAATGCAGCCAAAGGAGCGTGTCCTCGTGGCTGCTACCGCATGGCATTTATTTGTATGGTATCGGGACAATCAGTTCTGCGGCAGATGTGGGGAAAAACTGGTTCACAGCGAAATACAGAGGATGCTGCAGTGTCCGTGCTGCGCGAACATGGTGTTTCCGAAGATTGCACCGGCAGTCATTGTGGGAGTCACGCACGGCGATAAAATCCTCATGACAAAATATGCGGGCAGAGAGTATAAAAGGTATGCGCTGATTGCCGGATTTACCGAGATCGGAGAGACGGCAGAGGAGACAGTCAAAAGGGAAGTCATGGAGGAAGTCGGGCTTACCGTGAAGAATATCCGTTACTATAAGAGCCAGCCGTGGGGCTTTGACAGCAATCTTTTACTCGGCTATTTCTGTGAGCTTGCAGAGGAGGAAGAGATCCACTTAGACGAGGAAGAGCTCTCCGTGGCAGAGTGGGTGGATTATCGCGATGTCCCGGAGGATAGGGAGAAGTTGAGCCTGACACATGAGATGATGACGTATTTTAAGGAGCAGAGAATGCAATGACACGAAGCTTTTGGAGGCAGGAAAATATATGGATAAACTGAAAGGACACTTAACAAATCCTAAGGATTTCAGTAAGAAATATTAAGATTGCCTTAAAGCCTTTTTTTCTGAAAACAATATGGTACAATTTGCCATAGGTCAAAAAAGACAAGGAAAAAAAGGAGATCATGTAAGCATGGAAGACAACAATGTAAAGGAAAAAAAGCATTTCTTTCATAAAAAAGAAAAAAAGACAGAAGTGGCTGAAGTACCAAAGAAAAAGAAGAAAGTATGGCTGATCGTTTTAATAATTGCAGCTATTGTAATTGTATTGATTGGCAGCGCTGTTAAAAATATGACTTCACAGATTGAGACAGCAGCGAATATGGTTGAGGTAGAACCGGTAGAGAAAAGGGATTTATCCGATTCGGTTTCTTTGAAGGGAACGATCGCAGGGCAGAGCAAGACAAATGTCATGTCCCTTGCAGCAGCAGAGATCACAGCCGTGAACGTTCAGGTGGGTGACATTGTAAAAGAGGGTGATCCGCTTGTGACATTGGATCAGAAGGATATTGAAAAACAGATTGCAGAGTTGAAGACAAATATTAATAATGCGAATGCTGTTGCAGCAAACGATGAGGCACAGAAGCAGAACAGTCTTACCCAGAACAAACAGGATCAGCAGGATGCACTGGATGCAGCACAGAAGACGATCGATAAAGCACAGGCTGATGTTGATAAATATAAGAAAAAGGTATCAGAGTGTGAGGATTATATTTATTATCTGAAAAACAACCACAAAGATACTTCTGAGTATGATGGGAAATTAGATGTTTTTAAATCATCTTTGGAGACAGCACAAAATGCATTGGATTCCGCAAATGACAATTATGCATCTGTGTTAAAAAACACGGACAGAAGCGTTGCATCTGCCCAGAATACCGTTGACATGCAAAAATACCAGACAAGCACGACCAGAGATTTAAAAGACCAGCTGGAACAGTTACAAAAACAGCTTGCCGACTGTACACTTTCTGCACCGATCGGTGGAGTTGTCACAGCCGTCAATGTATCAGTCGGAGATAAAAACACAGCAGGAACGACCATGATCACGATCGAGGATACATCTTCCTTAAAAGTGATTGTAAATGTTGAGGAAGCTGATATTTTAAAGATCCAGGAAGGAATGCCTGCAACCGTTTCAACAGATGCAACGGGGGATGAAGAGATCAAAGGTACGGTAACACGTGTGGTCAGAGTAAAAAATCAGTCCACCAACACAAACGGTACAGATACCAATACCTCAAGCGGTTATTCTGCAGAGATCACGATCGACAACACAGAACTTCTGGTTGGAATGAGTGCAAAAGCCAAAATTGTGATCAAAGACAGAGGTACACAGCTTGCAGTTCCATATGATCTGATCCGGCAGGATGACAACGGAGATTCCTATGTTCTGGTAGCGGAAGCAAATGAAGATGGAACAGCAACCGCAGTTCGGAAAAATATCAAAGTCGGTGAAGAGGTAGATTATTATACAGAAGTGACAGGCGGCGATCTGAAAGAGGGCGACCAGTTGATCTACGATAATACATTTTCTGTCACCGAAGGTCAGGTGTTTACTCCGGAACAGATATATTCCAATCAGGCACTTGACACAGAAGGCATGATGAGTACGGAGGCAGAATGATCGTGAGTGAACCAGTAATCCGTATGGAGAATATTATAAAACGTTATTACATAGGAAAGCCGAATGAACTGCAGATTTTAAATGGGATCAGCCTGTCAGTCGATCAGGGAGAATTTGTCTCCATCGTCGGTGAGTCCGGTTCCGGAAAAAGTACATTGATGAATATTATCGGCGTCCTGGACCGTCAGACTGACGGAACTTACTTTCTGGAGGGAAAAGATGTAAATAAAATGGATGATTCCATGCGAAGTGCGATCCGGAACAAAAGAATCGGTTTTGTTTTCCAGAATTTTAACCTTCTTCCGAAGGCAAATGCATTAAAAAATGTCATGGTTCCGCTGTTATATAGTACTGAGAAGGAAAAAAATCAAAAAGAAATCAATTTAGAGGCCAGAGCCAATTTTGAAAAAGA
>OGCP01000771.1_pt1 | contig 11446 bp, 9 predicted proteins | sample 1570191 | NCBI WGS metagenome assembly OGCP01 (sample SAMEA2582180, study PRJEB24529) | metagenome | biome: Human gut stool | place: China | collected 2011
GGCAGTCTTCCTGTTGCACTTAACGAGGTAAAGACTGTATTAGGCAAGAAGAAAGCATTTATTGTTACAGACCAGTTCTTATATAAGAATGGCTACACTAAGTGCGTTACCGACAAACTTGATGAACTCGGCATAACACACACAACCTTCTTCAATGTTGCACCAGACCCTACATTAGAATGTGCTATTGAAGGAACTAAGGCTATCAACAGCTTTGAGCCTGACTGTATCATTGCTATCGGTGGTGGTTCTGCTATGGATGCTGCCAAGATTATGTGGGTTATGTACGAACATCCTGAAGTTGACTTTATGGATATGGCTATGAGATTTATGGATATAAGAAAACGTATCTACACATTCCCTAAGATGGGCGAAAAAGCCTACTTTATAGCTATTCCTACTTCTTCTGGTACTGGTTCAGAGGTTACACCTTTTGCAGTTATCACTGATGAAAAGACTGGCATAAAGTATCCTCTTGCCGATTACGAACTGCTCCCTAAGATGGCTATTATTGATGCTGATATGTGTATGGATCAGCCTAAGGGACTTACAGCCGCTTCTGGTATAGATGCATTAACACATGCTCTTGAAGCATATGCTTCTATTATGGCTACAGATTATACTGATGGTCTTGCACTTAAGGCTATGAAGAATATATTTGAATATCTTCCAGCGGCATATGAGAATGGACCTCACGATGCCAAGGCAAGAGAACAGATGGCTACCGCTTCTACTATGGCTGGTATGGCATTTGCCAACGCATTCCTTGGTGTATGCCACTCTATGGCTCACAAGCTTGGTGCATACCACCATATACCTCACGGCATTGCTAACGCACTTCTTATTACAGATGTAATGCGCTTTAATGCCGCAGAAGTTCCATCTAAGATGGGAACATTCTCACAGTATGCTTATCCTCACTGCAAGGAAAGATATGTTGAATGTGCTAACTTCCTTGGTATTGCCGGCAAGAACGATGATGAGAAGTTTGAGAACTTCTTAAAGGCTATCGAGGAGCTTAAGGATAAGGTTGGAATTAAGAAGACTATCAAAGACTACGGCATTGATGAGAAAGACTTCCTTGCTACACTTGATGAGATGGTTGAAAATGCATTTGATGACCAGTGCACAGGTGCTAACCCAAGATATCCTCTTATGAGTGAGATAAAGGCTATGTATCTTAAGGCTTACTATGGAAAAGAGGTTAATCCAGAGGATATAAAGACTAAGTAATATAAATAATCAATATAAATTATATATATATTATTATGATGATATATTGTCAATGTCAGATAACATTATTCTCACTGACAGACACAACGGGCTTGTGATATGTACAATACCACTTGTCCCGTTATATAAAGATATGAATGGATATGTGGCAATCTTTATAAAGATTGCCCTCTCGCAGAATTGACATCTGCGTATGAACTTGAATGCCTACATAGTAATAGGCAGGAATGGAGGTTATTATGAAAAAATGTATATATAAAGGAACTCTAAAATCTGTATACGTTGATAAGGATAAGGCTGAGAAAGTATTTGCACTATCTTACAGCAAATCCGATGTATTATATGAAGCACTTAACACTGCAAGAGTTGAAGATACAGGACTTGATATACCACGACTTCTTAATGTATCTGTAGTAGATGGCAAATGGACTATCACAAGCGAATATGCCAAAGGAGAAACTTTAAAAGAGCTGTTAACTAAACACCCTGAAAATGCAGATGCTTACATAGAGGCTATGGTTGACTACCAGATAGCTATTAATAAGCACAGCAACCCTCTTTTAGTCGATATGAAAAGTAAGCTTGAGCGACAGATTAATGAGCTTAATATTCCTGCTGACACGAAATATGAGCTGGCCTCAAGACTTTCAGAGCTTCCTTATCATACTAAATTATGCCACGGTGATTATTGTCCAGAAAATATTATAGTACAGACTGATGACAACAACCAGATAATTGCAATTACCGCTGTTGACTGGGTACACGCTACTAAAGGTAATGCTTCTGCCGATGCGGCTAATACTTACCTTACACTTAAGCTTAGCGATGAAGCCCTTGCCGATAAGTACATATCAATGTTCTGTGAAAAGACTTCTACTGATAAGCGTTACGTTGATAAGTGGATACCTATCGTAGCCGCCGCAAGACTTACTAAGAAAAAGCCAGAAGAAAAGGAAATGCTTGAGGCTATGATTGATATATGCGATTTCCAGTAATCAGATATTAACTTACAATACATCTGTTAATCAAATGTATTAATATTCTTCATTGTTCAACTTTATAAAACCAGCCATATGATACCCCTGCCTCCTTTATGGGAAATGACATCATATGGCTGGTTTTATTATATTTTATATAATATTATTATCTTCAAGAAATTTGCTATACATAGCTTCTATTCTATCCATATCATCATTGTGAAGATTTCCTATTTTAAATATAAAGCTGTCTTTATTAAGCACTGTAACCTTTGATACTCTAGCAGTTGAAGCTAATCTCAGCCCTGCTTCACTCCAATATATAATTGGAATATCATAAGGGTCTTCCTTTCTTACTTTATGTTTAGTTATCTTCACTGATAATACCCCTAATACATTTTCATCAAGTACAATAACTGGTCTATTTATTATTCTACTCGCATCTTCCTCCAACGGAAATTCTACAAACCATACTTCTCCTTTTCTCATTCTGCCTCTCTTTCTTTTTTCATTTGCTCAAACATATCATCCCATTCAGTTTCTTCTACCCATTCATCATCTGATGCTATTACAGCTTTACCATCAGCATTATAATTAGTATTTGCCATTGCCATTTGATATGCTTTATTGCTATATCTCCCAACATTCATATCCGGGTGAAATGGTAAAGCCTGCTCTCTTACTGCCTGTTTAGCCGCCATAGTAAAAAATGTTGTCATATCCATTCCAAGATTTGATACTAACTCCTGCAACTGACTTTTTAAATTCTCGTCTATTCTCATAGTCACATTAGTATTAGCCATAATTACCATCCCTTTCAAATTATAAATTTACTCTAATATTAGAATATGCCTTTCCTGTTGTTTTGTCAATACATTGTTATAACAATGTATTATTTTAAACCTTATCTACATCAAACACCATACTCTATATTATATTGCAGACAACTAATACCTCACTATATAACTTGCATTCCCCACAATAAATCAATATACTAAAATAAATTATTATATACATTATAATCAATTATATACACTATAATCATAAGAAAGGACTACAAGAACACTATGGAACTAATAAAAGGCAGACCAGCCAATGAAGCTGACAGACTTGATAAAGAAATCAGAGTATATGATTTACTTGACCAGTTAGGAATGGAATATTACAGAACCGACCACGAACCAGCAACAACAATGGAAGTATGCAACGATATTGATAAAATTCTTGGCACACTTATATGCAAGAACCTTTTCTTATGCAACCGACAGAAAACACAATTCTATCTTCTTATGATGCCGGGAGATAAAGTATTTAAGACTAAAGATTTAAGCCAGCAGATTAACTCTGCACGACTTTCATTCGCCGATGAGGAATATATGAAAGAATATCTTGATATAACACCGGGTTCAGTATCTATTATGGGGCTTATGAATGATACTGACAACCACGTCCAGTTACTTATTGACAAGGAAGTACTTGAAGAAGCTTCTCTTGGCTGTCACCCTTGTATCAATACTTCAAGCCTTAAGTTAAAGACAAGCGAAGTTATGGATAAGTTTCTCCCTGCTGTCCACCACGAAGCCATAATAGTTGAACTTCCACGATACGAAAATATTTAAGTATATTAATCTCTAACACTTAAAATAAAGTGCTTAGCGTTATCTATCATTCCCCCGAATAGATTAACACTAAGCACTTATTTTCATACCATTGTGAAATATACTTATAATATATAATCAATAGCAAATCATACAACAGCAATTCACAATCCTATATGAGCTATAGCTTGAAATATACTGCCACAATTTATTATTGCTATGTAATATTACTGTATCTGTCCATCTGAAATAGTAATTATCCTGTCTGCGTAATCAGCCATCTGTCTGTCGTGTGTTACCATTATTATTGTCTGCTCGTATTTCTAACTTTCTATTTACAGCTTTGTGGTCCACTGGGACAGATCCCAGACCTGGGTAGCCAGGCCATCGTAGAATTCCGGCTCATGGCAGACCATGAGAATACTTCCCTTGTATTCTTTCAGTGCCCGTTTCAGCTCGTCTTTGGCATCCACATCCAGATGGTTCGTCGGCTCGTCAAGAATCAGTGCAGGTGTCTGCTGTGCCAGTGCCCTTGCCAGAATTACTCTCTGCTGTTCTCCACCTGACATTTCTGATGGATATTTATTCTTGCAATGGCTTATCTCTAATTCTGATAATATCTCGTCAACCTTTGCATCATCTGGCTTTTTTCCATCAAGTAGAATTGGCATAACTATATTTTCATATGATGTAAATTCTGGAAACAGGCTGTAATCCTGATATATAAAGCCTATATTTCTTCTTCTGAAACCTGACAGCTTCTTGTCCTTCATATGTGTTATGTCCTCGCCTTTTATTAATATACTGCCTGTATCTGGTGTATCCATACTTCCAAGTATTCTTAATAATGTAGATTTTCCCGAACCACTCTTTCCTATAATAGCTGTAAATTCGCCTTTCCCGAATTCAAGGGAACACTGCTTTAATGCAGGAACATCTACACTTCCTGTATGATATGTCTTAGATATCTCTTTAGCCTGTAATATAGCCTCCATACTTATCCTCCATTTCTATATCTCTAATTGCATATATGTAATTCCATATATAATTATTTTTAATATTACCTAATCAAATATATATTTATAAGCTGCCTGTGCCTATATAACTATAATTTCCTTATATTACTTGAATATATCAGCACTTCCAATATAAGCATAAGCGGAAGTGTTACTATGCACCACAGTGATTCCCTAAGTGCTTCACACATACATATTCCAAGTAATTTCCCTCTTGTCATCCCCATTTTTCTAAAGAGAATGAACTTGCCGTGTCTGCTTTCTATCCTGTTTCTTATAATTATTGCCATTATAAGAAGCTGGATAATTATTACCGCCATTATAGTTATTCCATATTGCAGTATATTATTGACAAGCTGCGTTCTATATACATTCTTGCTGTCAACATTTGACTTATAAGTTATATTATTACTCTTAAGATAAAGTGCAACTTTGTTGTTAGTAGCAGAAAATGTTGATGACAGGTCGTAATCTATCTTTATCTGATTATACTGTAATTCAAAATCTATTCCGTCTGTCAGTCCTTCTCCCGTAATTCTTAGCATAAGATCTTTCTGGTTCTCAACCGCCTGCTTAGCAAGTTGCGTACTTGCAAGTGCTGTATAATAACCATAATCTGGCATTATACCATTAAAATCTTCCTTAACTTCATCTGTAACTTTAATAACTGCTGCCACCTGAGGTGCTACACAGGCACCAAACATCGTTTCTACCTCTAAATCAGTCTGTGTGAAACTATATGTTGTACTTGCTGTATTAGGATTATCGTCATCTTTCAGTTCTACCTGTAAATCTATTTTTCCACTATTATTATATTTATTGAAAAATGGAATATCATATGGATATACTGCATTGCTTGATGTAATATACCCTCCTTTATTACACTGTCCAAATGGAACATTATAATAATTATAATATAATGTATCACCAGCTTTTAATGTATCATCATAATCACCCTCACAGTTATCCTGTATAAATACTATAACCTGTTTTCCACTTGCAAAGTCATCATAATTAATATTGGATTTATCAATATATTTGCTGGCTATATCATATATTTGCTTTGTTGGATTTACATATTCTGTCGCAAATAAATACCGGCTTCCATAAGTCGGATCTTTCATAGTTTTAGCTATAGATGAAGCCTTCTGTGCAGCTATAATCTTGTCAATTCCCATCTTATGATAGTCCTGGTTATTCCAGTACCACGTTCTTTCTGACTCAAATATAGAATAATCAATTGAAACTATACCCGGTATTTCATTTAAACCATCTATAACATCAGATGACACACCTTCTATAAGGCTATTATTACCATCTTTAGCCAAAGGCGAATTCATTATTGCACAATTAGACTTTATAATTCTATCTGGTGAATTATATGGTATAGATGTAAATAATGCTGTCATACCATTGTCTAATATCAACTGGCGTAATTCATCATACGGAATATTATATCTGTTCCTGCTGTTGTATTCTTTATTGATAAGATCAACCTGTGTAAATTCGTCCATATTTAACGACTTAGCTGGATAGTTATCAAAATCTTTAAGGTAAGATATATATATCATATCAGTTCTATAATTAGATGATGGTACGTCCAGATATCCATATATATCAGGAAGTGAATTATTTTTCTTATATTTATCAAATGATGTAGTTATCTTCAAAACACTGAATACAAGTACAACACAGATAAACAGTGAAAATAATCTTACACCTATTATCATTCCTACACCATCACGCTTCATAAGCCTGCTTGTAATTACACGGCTTACATTAGATACCTTAAGGTTGGATTTTCTGCCTGATGTATTCTTATTACGAACCTCAATATTAACTATCTGCTTTTTGCTTCCTGCCTTAAGACGCTTCTCTTTAACTGTATCCATAACATTAGATAACAGTCCTACTATCTCCTCAACTACAACTGCTATTACAACAGAAGCAATACTTTTTAACACAATAGAAACATTAATTGTATAAAATGAAAATCCTGCCTTGCCTTCAAGTATGCCTCCTGCAATTCCTCCAGCCAAAAATGCTGCAATTATTCCTATCAATGCTGCTGGAACTATTATCAAAGCATTTTCAATAATATACATTCTTCTAAGCTGTGAACTGTCTGCACCTAAGGAAGCATATTTCTTATAAGATGACTTTCTTGTATTCTTATACTCAATAAGCTGGTAAGAAAGTGCTGTTATTCCTATTGCCATAACTATTAAATACATATAAAGGTATATGCTTGTTGAACCCCAAGGCTTATAATCATATACACCTGAATTATATGTATAACTTTTTGATGTCTTCGCCTTTATAGAGTCAAATACTGCTTTGTAGTCATCAGTTTTTATTGAAGGCTTTATAGAATATAAGAACACCGAACGTATATCATAATTAAATTGTGATAATTCACTGTTCACTACAACTGCTGATGGTATCTGCTTTCCATTATTCCATATATTAGTATAATTTCTGTATATACCAACAAGTGTATAAGTCTTTGTGTTTCTTTTCTCTTTGTTGCCTATGCTGTTATTGTCACAATATTTAAGATTAATGCTCTCACCAATCTCACCGTTATAACCGAGTGTCAGAAGGGTGTTCCAGTCCATTGCTATCTCACCACTATTTTCTGGCTGTCTTCCTTCATCAAGCTTTATATGTGACTGTGCAAGAAACTCTGATGAAAAGCTTCCTACATAAAAGCCTGTACTCTGCCAGTCATCGTTAAGAACATTAACGCTTCTTGACACCTTTACCGGCTGTTCAATATAAATGTGGTCTGTAAGATTACTATCTGGCTGCCTGCTTCCTATATCCATAATAAACCAGTCGCCAAATCTGTCTTTATTGGACTGCATCTGCCACTGATACATATTTTCCTGAAATATAAGAACTGCTGTTACAAAAAATACTGCAAATAATGTTGTAAGTGCAGCTCTTATAATCTGCCTGTATCTGCTTTTTACGCTTTTAAATGTTATTTTTAGAATATTCACGTCATTACTCTGATATTAATCCCAGCCACTCCTTTCTTTTAGGTTATAACTAGAATACCCTATGAATCTTACAGCAATCTTACAATCGTTATTATATTGGTATAGTTATTATTTTGCTTTTCTTTTCATATTATATTTAGGTATAATTATCCTGAAGCTTACTCCCCTGCCGTCTTCATTATTATTGACACTTACGCTTCCGTGATGTGCCTCAATTATAAGCTTTGAAAGATTAAGGCCTATTCCTGTATGCAGGGAATTATAGCTTTTTCCACTCTCGAACCTGTTAAATATATTATCAAGCTTATCCTTAGCAATTCCATTTCCATCATCTTTTATTGTTATAATGCACTTATCAGCATTGCATACGGCATTTATATCCACATTTTCTGCTTCTTCACTGCAATTCTGTACTATATTAATAAATGCTTCCAACAGCCACTCCTCATCTGCATTAATAAAGTAATATTCATCATTACAATATGAAGTTATATTACAATTATTAACAACAGGCACTTCTGATATGACTTCATTAATAAATTCATTAACATTAATATCATCTTCTGTTAATACAATCTTCCCCGACTCCATTCGGCTTAATTTCAACAGCCTTGTGATAAAATCCCTTATCCTGTATGTCTGCCTGAAACATTCATTCAGATTATTAATAAGCTTTTCATTATTGGACAGACCTGTATCTGTAAACCCTTTTCCAGTCTCCGCTTCTGACTTTTCCCCTGACATATCGGAATTAATCTGTAACTGTGACATATTGGCGTTAAGCTGTTCCTCCATCATATCAAGCGACAGGCTTAACGCTGTAAGCGGTGTCTTTATCTGATGTGCTATATTTTCCGTAAAATCCTGTAACTGTCTGCTACGCTTCTCCATATATGTTCTGTACGCACCAAGTTCTTTTGATATATTCTCATTATCTTCCTTTAATTTATTCATATATGAGTACACATCATTATGTCCGATTTTTACAATATTATATATTGTAAAAGCAAGCAGTATAACCATAATTCCAATAATTACGGCAAATGGAATATATTCTCCGCCATATAAGAACATATACCACGCACCATTTCTTGTATAACCTGCCTCCTGCAATATAGCCGAATAATCTGCTGTGCCCGTGTGACCTTGTCTTCCATAAAATAATATGTACAGAAGCTGTTTGCCTGCTTCTTTATTGACACCATACAGGGTTGTTGCCATATATCTTACCCTATATTCATAATATATTGTGATAACTGATACTACTACCACAGTTGCAAGAAACATACCTATTGTATACACATATAATCTCTTTTTTATCGCTCTCTCCATCTGTATCCCACTCCCCTTATAGTATCTATATAATTCTTGTCCGAATTATCCATTTTCCCAAGCTTGGTCTTTAACCTGCTCACTGTTACTGTCAAAGTATTATCCTCAACAAATGTTCCCGTCCTGTCCCATAATTTCTGAAAAAATACTTCTCTTCTCACAATAAGGCAGCGGTTACATACAAGTATCTCTAATAATGCAAATTCTGTAGGTGATAACTGTATATCCTTCCCAGCTTTCTTTATTGTAAGATTATCAAAATTTATAACAAGTGAACCTAATGTATATATATTAGAATTGCTTTTATCCATATTGGAAATACTTTTATCAAGCATAGCCTGTCTTCTTAAATTGGCACTTATTCTTGATAAAAGCTCAGATACCCTGAAAGGCTTCGTTATATAATCATCACCGCCTATATCAAGCCCTTTTGTTATGCTGTCCTCATCATCGCACGAAGTTAAGAATATAACCGGTGTCACACAGCCTTCACTGCGAAGCTTTTCGCATACACTAAATCCATCTCCGTCTGGTAAATACACATCTAAAAGGTATAAGTCTGTATTCTCACTATCAATTTTATTAAAACTACTGATATCAGCACTTTCTATAACCTCATACCCTTTATCACGCAGAAGCTGTGATAACTGTCCTCTTATAACTTCATCATCTTCTAATATATTTATTACTGCCATTATCTATTTTCTCTCCATTTTATTAAATAATATTAATCATAGTTTACATATTTCTATTTATTATATCATATGCCCTGCGTTGCTTTTCCACGCATATGAAGTTTCGAAGAAACTTCTAAGTGACTACGAAGTAGTCATATTATATCATCTATTTTATCATTTAAACATAATGTTTATATTACAATATATTCTTTAATACAATATTGGATTTATGTCACATAATATAGTTTTATATTACAAATACAGTTATATACTGTGATTTCAACATAATTATACTTTTTAATTTCAACAGTATTACTTTTTCTATATAATTACCTATAATAATTTCAATTCAACTACTGCATTCATTTTATTATCTGTTTCAAATATGACAAGGCAGTTATAATTATTATCTGTAAGACATTTTATTTTTATGTTATCATTCTGCATAATTTCTTTTTTATATTCAATTCTTATATAGTTAAAATCTATATTTTTATAAATATCTTCTGGAACAGCTTCTAATGCTGCTTCCAAATAGCTGACATTATGTAAATGTCCATTAATATCAATATCTCTTCTCTGTATTAAATATGGCTTTTCTGTAACCATAATGTTATCTGGCAGATTATCCAAATCAGGAAGCTCTATCTTCTTTATCTCCTCATCGAATACATTTTTTTCTGTTTCAGTACCGTATATATCGTTCATTTTGTTGTCTAAAATAATAGGTCTGCGTCTTACCAAATCCATATATAGCCATCTTGAAGTACCTATTGCACATAACTCACCATTCTGGTCGTATAATTCAAAATCCCTAAATGCACATAGTCTATCAGACTTTCTAGACCATGTGCTTGCATCTATATATTCATTGTAAGCTGGTCTTTTAAGGATTTTTATCTTCCAATCCAGCAATACCCACGCCTTTTTATTAATAGCAGATGCCGATACCCCCAATCCAACCTTATCTGAATGAGAACCAGCAATATCCTCCATAATCGTAACGATTCTTTTGTTGTCTATCTTATTCTCTCTTCCAATATCCTCTAACTCTACTTTATATCTTTCTTTATATATCATTATCTATATTCCTCAATATATTCATTATATGTTAACTATGTGTATGTTTAAATAAAAGCATATCAGCTGATTAGTATTAGTTAATTTATATTAATATTTTAGTGATTATCACTTGTTACACCTGTAAATACAAGCTTTAACTATTAGAATTTTTTAGTATTTACTCTAATTATCAACGCCTAATCTATATGTATTAATGCTCATATTATACATTTAATAATACTTTATTGTTTTACAGTACGGCCGTCTGATGTGTGCTTTATCTAATAATTATTATTGTTCATCATCCAATATCTGTTAGTGTTCTTATATTATAAATGTTATGAGTTGAAATATCCATAAAAAATCAATTAAATGTGTGTGGTAGTTACATAATTGCAAATATAATCTGCAACTATATATGATTATTTAATAATCTAAAAGCAATATAAATGTTTCACGTGGAACTCAAAACATTTGTTTGTAATATCGTTACTAATTACTATAATTGTATAGATTATATAAGTTTCATTAGTTATAATATTTTAG